>ERZ1066118.228-NODE-228-length-58403-cov-15.106636_pt1 | contig 58403 bp, 57 predicted proteins | sample MGYA00382765_ERZ1066118 | MGnify/ENA primary metagenome ERZ1066118 (study PRJEB33369, sample SAMEA5778348) | biofilm metagenome | biome: Industrial cooling water; feature: Water cooling tower basin; material: Biofilm | place: United Arab Emirates | collected...
TTGCCCACATCCGACGAACCTTGAAACGACTTTGGCACTAACTCAAACAGCTTCTTAGAGAAAAATGTCGGGTGGCAAGTTAGGCATTTCCGTCCGCGCGTCCGTCAGCTAAAGCTGACGGGCACGCAGGTTGGCGTTCACAGTTCCGCTACCCGAAACGGTCGGATTTCAATCGTTTCCGGGTCCCAGACCCGGCCTGTCACGTAGGGGTCATTCTGCAGCCACGCCTGCAAAGCCGTTTCGTCGGGAAAATCAACGACCATCATCGAGCCGACCATCTGCCCGGCCTCGTTGAGCACGGCCCCGCCCACGACAAAATTCCCGTTGGCTTTCAGGCGGCGGGCGGTTTCAAAGTGGAAAGGCCGGGCGGCCATGCGGCGTTCAAGAGCCTGCTCGTCGGTAAAATCGTGGGCGCGGAGGAGGAATTGCATGGATGGATTTTGTCTGAACCGCGATTGGCCGGGATTTTAAAATTTTCAAGATTTTAAAATTCGTTTTCAGTTATCCTGTAAATCCTAAAATCCCGGCCAATCGCGGTTCAGATGAAAAGTTTCAGACAAACTCCCGAATCCGCGCCGCCACCGCCGCCAGTTGTTCCTGGCTCATCTTCAGCTTCGGCGAGGTGAAACTGACTTCGCTCAGCCGGTTCATCGGAATCAGGTGGACGTGCGCGTGCGGCACTTCGTCGCCGATGACCACCACGCAGACCCTCCGGCAGGGCACCGCCCGCTTCAGCGGCCCGGCCAGGCGCTTGGCAAACCGCCAGAGGCCGTCGTACGTCTCGTCATCGAGGTCGAAGAGGTAATCCACCTCTTTTTTCGGAATCACCAGTGTGTGGCCTTCGGCGAGGGGGTTGATGTCGAGGAAGGCGAGGTAACGGTCGTCCTCGGCCACTTTGTGCGCCGGGATGTCGCCCTTGACGATGCGGGTGAAGATGGAGGGCATGAAAAAAGTTTGTAGTTTGTAGTTCGTAGCGGACGCCGCGCGGTTTGAAGTTATGAACTACAAACTTCAAACCGCGCGGCGTCCGCTACGAACTACAAACTTTTTTAGCGGCTGATTTCCAGCACTTCAAATTCAATCTTCCCGGCGGGAATGGTGATTTCGGCGGTTTCGCCCGCTTTTTTGCCCAGCAGGCCCTTGCCAATCGGCGATTGCACCGAGATTTTGTTCTGCTTCAAATCGGCCTCTTCCTCCGACACCAGCGTGTATTCCATCGTGGCCCCGTTGCGCTTGTTTTTGATACGCACTTTGGAAAGCACCGACACCTTCGAGACGTCAATCGTCGATTCGTCCACCAGGCGGGCGTTGGCAATGACCTCTTCGAGTTTCGAGATTTTCAGTTCGAGCAGGCCCTGGGCGTCTTTGGCGGCGTCGTACTCGGCGTTTTCGCTCAAATCGCCCTTGTCGCGGGCTTCGGCAATCTGCCGGGCGATGTCGGCCCGGCCTTTGATTTTGAGGTCGTTGAGTTCGGCTTTCAGCTTGGTCAACCCTTCTTCGGTGTAGTAATTGACTTTTCCCATGGTAAAAAAAACTCCTCTGAAAATCGGGTGAAACGTCCCGCTTGGAGACAAAAAAAAGAACGGTGACTCAAACCGTTCTCTGCGTGAATGAAGGATTCGGCAGAAACTACGCTGAGTTCACAAAATGTCCCTGGGGACGGGCGGTGCGTTTAAGAATGTGCGTCATCCGTAGAATTGAGCCGTCAAAAATAGCCAACTTTGCCGCATCGTGCAAATCCTGAGTTTACAGTTCACAGTTTACAGGTTACAGGTTTTTTGCCAAAAAATCCTATCCGCACCGAAGAACTGAATTGCCTGTGAACTGTAAACTGTGAACTGTAAACTGACTATGCGCATCGTCTTCATGGGTACCCCCGACTTCGCCGTGGCGAGCCTTCGTCGGCTCGTCGAGGCGGGGTGCGACGTAGTGGCCGTCATCACCGCTCCCGACAAACCCGCCGGGCGGGGGAGTCACCTCCAGCAATCGGCGGTGAAGCAGTACGCCCTCTCGGTGGGCTTGCCCGTGTTGCAGCCGGAGAAACTCAAAAACGCGGAATTTCTCGAAGAATTGCGCGGCTACCGCGCCGACCTCCAGGTGGTGGTGGCCTTCCGGATGCTGCCGGAGGTGGTCTGGGCCATGCCGCCGAAGGGCACCTTCAATCTCCATGCCTCACTCCTGCCCCAATACCGGGGGGCTGCGCCCATCAACTGGGCCGTCATCAACGGTGAGACCGAAACGGGCGTGACCACGTTTTTCATCCAGCAGGAAATCGACACCGGCCCGCTGCTATTTCAGGAACCCCAGCCCATCCATCCCGACGACACCGCCGGAACCCTTCACGACCGGCTGATGGAGCAGGGCGCGGACCTCGTGCTGCGCACGGTCCGGGCCATTGAAGCGGGCGAGTACCGCGAAATCCCCCAGCCCGCAGCGGGCGAAAACCTAAAAAAAGCCCCAAAAATTTTCCGGGAAACCTGCGAAATCCAGTGGAACCAGCCCGCCGAGACCATCCGAAATTTCGTCCGCGGCTTGGCCCCCTACCCGGCGGCGTGGACGACGTTGGCGGGAAAAAACTGCAAGATTTTCCGCGTGACCGTGGCGGGGAGCAGGGAGCAAGGAGCGGGGAGCAAACGGCCCGGCGAGTTTGAAACCGACCACCGCAGTTACCTCCGCTTCCGCTGCGCTGACGACTGGGTAGCCGTGGAAGAATTGCAGTTGGAAGGGAAAAAGCGGATGGGCATTGAGGAATTTTTACGGGGAATGAAACTGGAGAGTCGATAGTCGTCAGTCAACAGTCGTTAGTCGAAAAGGCATTCTACTGACGGCTATCGACTGACGGCTATCGACTGACGACTATCGACTTTTATGAAGTTATCACTCATCGCCGCCGTTGCCGAAAACGGGGCCATCGGCAAAGACAACCGCTTGCTCTGGCACCTGCCCGCTGATTTGCAGCACTTCAAGCGCCTCACCACCGGCCACGTCGTAGTGATGGGCCGGAAAACCTTCGAATCGATTGGCAAACCGTTGCCCAACCGCACCAACATCATCGTCACCCGCCAGCCCGACTACCGGGCCGACGGCTGCCAGGTTGTGCATTCGCTCGAAGAAGCCATCAACCAACAACCAACAACCAGTAACCACCAACTCTTCGTCATCGGCGGTGCCGAACTTTACGAACAAGCCCTGCCCCTGGCCGACAAGCTCTACCTGACCGAAGTAAAAGCCAGTCCCGACGGCGACGTGTTTTTCCCGACCATCAACCTCATGGATTGGGAAGAACTGAGCCGCCTCCCGCACCCCGCCGACGAGCGCCACGCCCACGCCTTCGAGTTCGTCGAACTGGAACGGTCGGGACTGTAAACGTTTACTCTACAACTTCGATAGAAATTTTTCCGAAAAATTTTGCACCGCTGAGTAACTCTACCTACCTTTCCTGTCCTATCCGCATAACCTCGGTAAACCTACTCGGAGTAACCTGTTCTTCTGTTAACGTAGTGGCCCGGCCTGCTACGTTTTTTTTTGCCCATGGAAAATCAGACTCATCTCAAAGCGCCTGATTTACAGGCGAAAATTTATTTGGAAGGACTCGCGGGCACCCGGTCCGTCGTGCCCTTCGGCGTGCAGGAACTGGAAGACAAAGCCCGGCGCGCCATGTCCGAGCGGGCCTTTGCCTACGTGGCCGGAGGCGCGGGGGCCGAGCGCACGATGGCCGCCAATCGCGCTGCCTTCGACCGCTGCCGCATCGTTCCCCGGATGCTCCGCGACGTGTCGCGCACCGACACGTCGGTCGAGGTGCTGGGCATGAAGCTTCCCTCGCCGCTGATGCTCGCCCCGGTGGGCATTCTCGAGCTTACCCACCCCAACGCCGACGAAGCCGTGGCGCGGGCGGCGGGCGCGCTGGGCGTGCCGTACATTTTTTCCAACCAGGCTTCCGTGCCGATGGAGCGCGCCGCCGCGGCGATGGGCAGCACGCCCCACCTGTTCCAACTCTACTGGAGCAAATCGCGGGACCTCGTGGCCAGTTTCGTCCAGCGGGCCGAAGCCTGCGGCAGCCGGGCCATCGTCGTCACGCTCGACACCACCCTGCTCGGCTGGCGCACGCGCGACCTCGACCTGGCCTACCTGCCTTTCCTGCACGGCATGGGCATCGCCCAGTACACCTCCGACCCAGTTTTTCAGAAACTGCTCGACGAAAACGCGATGCCCGCCGCAGCCGTGAAACGCCGGGTCACGCTCGATGCCGTGCTCGGGTTGCTCAGCATGGCCCGGCGCTACCCCGGCTCCACTTGGGCGGCCCTGCGCTCGGGTCGGGCACTGCGGGCCGTGCGGCAGTTCGTCGGTATTTTTTCCAACCCCGCCCTCACCTGGGACGACCTGCCGTTCCTCCGCCAGCAGACGAAGCTGCCGATTTTGCTGAAAGGCATCCTCCACCCCGACGACGCCCGCCGGGCCGTGGACGCGGGTCTCGACGGAATCGTCGTGTCGAACCACGGCGGGCGGCAGGTGGACGGCTCCATCGCCGCCTTCGACGCGTTGCCGGGGGTTGTACAGGCCGTGAACGGGCAGATTCCCGTGCTCTTCGACAGCGGCATCCGCACGGGGGCCGACGTGTTCAAAGCCCTCGCGCTGGGGGCCAAAGCGGTGTGCGTGGGTCGGCCCTACGTGTACGGCTTGGCCCTCAACGGCCAACGGGGTGTGGAAGCGGTTCTACAGCATCTGCTGGCGGATTTCGAACTGACGATGGGCCTGGCCGGACGGCGTTCGGTGCAGGAAATTGATTCTGAGGCAATAAATAGGATTTAACAAATTTTTTATCGGAAAAACGAGCTTCTGCTTGTTATTTATCCGGGAATTCTACGTTTCTTCGGTAGATTCTTAACCTACCGAGCTACGATGAATTTTAACACTTTCCCGGCGTCCGTCAAACTCCTCGGAGTGGGCGGGGCCGGTTCCACGCTGGCGAGCCAGTTGGTGGAATGCGCACTTCCCGGCGTGGACGTGCTGGCCTGCAACACTGACGCGCAGGCCCTCAATTGGAGCAAAACTCCCCGCAAACTTCTCCTGGGGCATCACGGCACGGGTGCGGGCCTGCGCACCGATGTCGGCCAGCAGGCTGCCGTGGCTTCCACCCACGAACTCCGCCAGACGCTTTCGGGCACTACCGAACTGCTCGTGCTCGTGGCCGGGTTGGGCGGGGGCACGGGCACCGGGGCTTCACCCGTGGTGGCACGGCTGGCCCGCGAGATGGGCATCCCCGTCGTGGCAGTGGTGACGCTGCCGTTTTCGTGGGAGGGCAAAACCAAACACGCCCAGGCCCAGCGTGGGCTGGCCCTACTGCAAAAACACTGCGAAGCCGTGCTCGTCCACGATTTGCAGGACATCGAGCGCGTGTGGCCGGGCAACCGGGGCCTCGATGAGGCCTTCGCCCACGCCGACGAATTGGTGAGCGAATCAGTGCAGACGCTGCTCAATCCGCTCAAAAACGGCGACACCCTCGACGTGCTGCGCTTTGTGCGCGGGGCCGGGCGGATCTACTTCGGCTTTGGCCGGGCACGGGGCGAGCGCCGGGCCGAGCGGGCCGTGCGCCGTGCGCTGGATTCGCTGGTCTGGACGGAAGAGCAACTTTTCTCGACGGCCCGCCCCGAAATCCTGCTGCGGATGGGCTTCAGCCGCCACTTCCCGCCTTCGCTGAAGGAACAGAAAACGATGGTGCGGGGCCTGGGCCACCTGGGCAAAGGCGAAGATTCGCACCTGCTCTTCAGCCTCGACGAAACCTGGCGCGAAGAACTCGACTGCTCGCTGCTAGTGCGGTTTGTGGCTTGATGCGGGATGAAAGGCAAGATGCTGGATACTGGATGAAACGAGTAACCATCCAGTATCCAGCATCTTGCCTTTCATCCCGCATCAGCCTTTCACGAACCGGATAATCAGCACTTCGGCCAGGAGGAAACCCAGTGCCGCGACGAGGAAGTACTTCCAGAGGCTGACGCCGAGGTTTTGTTCGCGGAAGGTTTTCACGAAATCGCCGTCGGCGAGGTTGTCGAAGACCTGGACGTTCTTTTTTCCGGCAAAAATCCGGCGCAGGTCGGCGGGCGAGTACACGTCGAGCTGCGATTCGGTGTCGTCGGGGTTGAAGGCGAGGAGGCGTTGCACCCGGCCGTTGAGGAGCAATTCGTAGTAGCCCGCGTCGAGGGTCTGGCCGTCGCTGAGCTGGTTGCTCTTGGGCAGTTCGAGCGTCAGGCGGTTGCCCACCAGCCGCTGCACCGGAATCAAATCGAGCTTGCCCCGCCGCAGGCGAAACACCGCGTTGGGCGGCGCGCCGGGGGCGTCAAGGGTCAGCGCGTTTTCGCGGAACGAGTAGGCGAGGGGTTCCTGACGCACGCTCAACGCGGCTATTTTGTAGAGAATCGGCACGAAGAGCGCGTTGCGCGCGAAATCCCCGAAGGCGTTGTCGAGGGGCGAGGCCAGCACGTACACCGTGCCCTGACTGCTCCGCGATTGGGTCAGGAAAGGCCGTCCGTCGCGGAAGGCGAGGAGTTTTTCGCCGGGCACCTGCCAGGTCAGCACGGGAGCGGCGCTGGGCATGGCGAGGGCGTCGCGCTGGGTGGTGTTTTCGAACAAATCCGAAAAAAACGGGCTTTGCCGCGCCGGTTCGGCCAGGGGCTGGGGCGGGTTGGGTGAAGGCGCGCCCACGGCGGGCCGGATGCCGAACCCGCCGAGCAGCGACGTGTACGCCCCGGCGTCGGGCTGGCCGGGCGGAATCACGAGCACGCTGCCCCCGCCCCGCACGAAGGCGTCGAGGCTGCTGCGCAACGCGCCCTCCACCCGGCTGACGCCTTCGAGCACCACGAGGTTGACGCTGCGGAGCAGGCCGGGGTCGGCGTTGGCGGCGGGGATGCTGCGCAGGGCGAACAGGCTGTCGTTGGCAAAAACCGCCTCCACGTAACCGGCGGCGGCTTTTTGCCCGTAGAGGTGCAGCACCGGGATGGTCGGCGCGGCGTTGAGCACGAAAAAATAATCGTTGTCGAAGGTGATGGGCGAATCGTCGAACGTGACGCGCCCCCGCTGGTAGCCCCGGCCCCGGACGGTGAACGGAAACTGCGCCGTGACGCCCCCCCGCGCGGGCACCGTGACAGGCTGGGCGGCGACCTGTTTTTCGTCAATCAGCAGTTTCACCGACAGGTTTTCCACCGATTCGTCGCCCGTGTTGCGGAGCGTGACGCTGAGGCGATTGGGCTGCATGTCGCGGACGAAGGGCGTGGCCAGCCAGACCGAATCGACGAGCACGTTCTGCCGGTTGGGAGCTTGTACGGGCACGAGGAACAGGCGGGTGCTCGAATCCAGCCGGAGGCGGGCCAGGTCGCCCGCGGTGCTTTTTTGAAAATCCGAAATCCAGAACGCCTGGTTGCCGCCCCCCGGCGTGGACGCGCCGGCGTGGGAAGCGGCGAGGGCCTGCTGGCGGCGGTACACGCTTTCGAGGGCGCGGGGCGTTTGGGTGAACCGCACGGACGCAAGACGGTCGCGCACCCGGTCGGTGCCGACGAGGGCGTGTTCGTCGCTGCTGAAGTCGTTGGTGAGCAGTTGGAGGTTGGTGGCGTTGGGGAAAACGGTCAGCAACTCCTCAGCTTTCGCCACGGCCACGTCGAGGGCGGGTTTGTTGTCGAGTTCACTTTGCAGGCTGAGCGAGTTGTCAAGGTACAGGCTCGTCACGCCCCGCCCGGTGAAACCCGCCCCGCTTTTGGCCGGAATGACCGGCTGGGCGAAGGCCAGCACGAGGCAAACGATGGCCAGAATCCGCGCCGCCAGGATGAGCCAGTGTTTCAGCCGCCGGAAGCTGCTCGTGGTGGTGTTGACCTGCTTCAGAAAGGCCACGTTGGTGAACAGCACCCGTCGTGTGCGCCGGAAGTTGAACAGGTGAATCACCACCGGCACGGCCGTGGCCGCCAGGGCGAAAAGGAAAGAGGGGAAGAGGAATTGCATTCAGGAAATATCTTCAAAAAAGGCTTCCTCACCGCGTCATTGCGAGCGGAGGGTTTTTGTTTACACCGTTTCCAAAACTAACGAAAAACCCTCCACGGTTCGCCGCGGAGGGTTTCGGAAAATTCATGAACGGTTGGTAACGGCTCACAGCGTCCGCTTCACTTCCTTCATTTCGTAGCATTCGAAGGTGTCGCCTACTTCGATGTCGTTGAAGTTTTTGAGGCTCATGCCGCATTCGTAACCGGCACGAACTTCGCCCACGTCGTCCTTGAAGCGCTTCAGCGCGGCGATTTCGCCGTCGTGGACGACCACGAAATCGCGCAGCACCCGGACTTTGTGGTTCCGCTTGACGGTGCCATCGGTGACATAGCAACCGGCCACGGTGCCGATTTTGGAAATCTTGAACACCTCGCGGACTTCGATGGTGGCCGTCACGTTTTCCTCCATCGTCGGGGCCAGCAGGCCCTCCATGGCGTCGCGGACGTCGTTAATGGCGTCGTAGATGATGGAGTAGTTGCGGATTTCAATCTGCTCCTGCTCGGCGATGCGGCGGGCGTTGACCGAGGGCCGCACCTGAAAGGCCACCACGACGGCGTCGGAGGTCGAAGCCAGCAACACGTCGGATTCGGACACCTGCCCCACGCCTTTGTGGATGATGCGCACCTGCACTTCCTCGGTCGAGAGTTTGAGCAGCGAGTCGCTGAGGGCTTCCACCGAACCGTCCACGTCGCCTTTGACGATGACGTTGAGTTCGCGGAACGTGCCGATGGCTTTGCGGCGGCCGATTTCTTCGAGCGTGATGTGCTTGCGGGTGCGCAGGTTTTGCTCGCGCAGAATCTGCTCGCGCCGGTTGGCGATTTCGCGGGCTTCGCGCTCGTTTTCTACCACGTTGAGCTTGTCGCCCGCCGTGGGCGCGCCGTTGAGGCCGAGCACCTGCACGGGCGTGGACGGCCCGGCGGACTTTAGTTTCTTGCCGGTGTGGTCAAACATGGCCTTCACCCGGCCGAAGTGCTCGCCCGCCAGCATCACGTCGCCCACGTTGAGGGTCCCGTTCTGCACGAGCAGCGTGGTCACGTAGCCGCGGCCCTTGTCGAGGGAGGCTTCGATGACGGCCCCGGTAGCCCGCTTGTTGGGGTTGGCCTTCAGGTCGAGCAGTTCGGCTTCGAGCAGTACTTTTTCGAGCAAATCCGGCACGCCGAGGCCCGACTTCGAGGAAATCTCCTGGGTCTGGTACTTGCCGCCCCATTCTTCCACGAGCAGGTTCATCTGGGCCAGTTCCTCGCGGATTTTCTCGGCGTTGGCCCCCGGCTTGTCCACCTTGCTGAAGGCGAACACGATGGGCACGTTGGCGTTCTGGGCGTGGTTGATGGCCTCGCGGGTTTGGGGCATCACGCTGTCGTCGGCGGCGATGACGATGATGACCACGTCGGTCACCTGGGCACCGCGGGCACGCATGGCCGTGAAGGCTTCGTGGCCCGGCGTGTCGAGGAAGGTGATGCGCTTGCCTGAATCGGTTTCCACGTCATAGGCCCCGATGTGCTGGGTAATGCCCCCGGCTTCGCCCGCGGCCACTTTCGTGCGGCGGATGTAGTCGAGCAGCGAGGTTTTCCCGTGGTCCACGTGGCCCATGATGGTCACGATGGGCGCGCGGGGTTCGAGGTCTTCGGGGGCGTCTTCGTCTTCGACCAGCGCCGCCTCGATTTCTTCCTCCGCCGACACGAACTGCACGCCGTACCCAAACTCATCGGCGATGATGGTGATGGCTTCGGCGTCGAGGCGCTGGTTGATGGACACGAACATGCCCAGGTTCATGCACACCGAAATCACCTCGTTGACCGACGCATCCATGAGCGAGGCGAGGTCATTGGCCGAGATGAACTCAGTCACTTTCAGGGTCTTGGATTCCTCCTGGGCCTGGAGTTCCAGGGCCTCTCGTTCGCCGGCGCGGGCACGACGGCGGTCACGGCGGCGGTCGGCGCCGAAGTTGGGGCGGTTGCCGCCTCCGCTGAGGCGGGCCATCGTGGCCTTGATTTGGTCCTGAATTTCTTTTTCCGAAGGCTCCTCCCGCCGTCCACCGGGGCGACCCGTGCCCGCGTTGTTGCCGCCGGGACGATTGCCCCCCGGTCCGCCGGAGCGATTGCCGCCGGGACCACCGGGTCGGTTGCCCTGGCCCTGCTGGGGCGGGCGATTACCGCCCTGACCCTGGCCTTGCCCGCCGGGCTGTCCACCTCCGCCACCGGGACGCTGCTGCGGGTTGCCGCCGCGTTCGCTGGTGCCTTCGGGCTTGTTGATGCGCTTGCGCTTTTTCTTGTCGCGGCTGTCCGACGAGGCCACGGGGTTGCGCCCATTGCCGCCGCGGCCGTTGCCGTTGTTGACGGGCAGTTCAATTTTGCCCAACACCTTCAGCCCTTGCAGGCGGTCGGCTTTGGCTTCGATGAGTTCGGGTTCGGCGGGTTTCTCCGGTTCGGTCGGGGGTGTGGGCTTGGCTGGTTGAGCGGGCGGGGATGCTGTCGGACGCTGCGGCTGCTCCTGCCGGGGCTGGGGGGCGCCGGGCTGGGCCGCACCCGGTTGGGCCGCACCCGGTTGAGCCGAACGGCGGTCATCGTCCTGGGGCTGCTGCGGACGGGGCGCATCCTGCCGGGGGGCGGCGGGTTGCGGGGCCGGTTGAGCGGGCGGAGGCGTCGCCGGTTGCGGGGCCGGAGCCTTGGCCTCCGTGGGCTGGGGTTTGGCTTCCGCCGGTGCCGGTTCGGGCTTCGGGGTGGCGGGCTGGCCCACGGGGCGGCCCGTGTTCAGGTCGATTTTGCCCAGAATCTTCAATCCTGGCGCCCGGTTGTCGGCGGGCTGGGGAGTGGTTTTTTCCTCCGGCTGCGGTGCGGGCGCGGCGGGTTTTTCGGCCACGGGCGCGGGCGGCGGAGGGGCGACGGGAGCCGGTTTGGGGGCCTCCGTAGGCCGGGTCAGTTCGGAGCGGGGGGCCACCGGCGTTGCCGGAGGCTGCGGGGCCGCCGGACGCACCGGCTCGGGGCGGGTGTACAGCGGCAGGTCGTTGTCAGCGGGCTTGCTTACGACCGGTTCGGCCACGGGGCGGGGAGCCGCCGTGAGCAAATCGGGCGCGTTGTATTCCTTGGCCAGCACCTGGAGGTGGGCGGTGGTGAGTTTCGCGTTGGGGTTGTTTTCGACTTTTAACCCTTTGGCAGAAAGAAGCTCCACGATGGTGGTCGTGCCCCTGTTCACTTTTTTAGCCGCCAGGCTCAGTCGCATCGTCAGTTCTTCTGCCATGTTGGGGGGTTGAGAATTGCGTTCGGTCAAATGCGTTGAGGTTGGTTTCGTAATAAAAATACTGGTTTTACTGAGTTACGCCGCGTTGTGGGGAATTGCCGGGGACGTGAACTCAGTACGAATCACCCCAACAACCTAAGCCCTCACCCTATTCAAACTCCTGCCGCAGAATGTCGAGGACTTCCTCGACGGTTTCTTCTTCCAATTCCGTGCGGCGCACGAGGTCTTCCTTCGACAGGGCCAGCACCTGCTTGGCGGTATCGAGGCCCACGCGGCGGAATTCGTCGATGATCCAGTCTTCGATTTCGTCGTTGAATTCCGACAAATCCACGTCCTCCTCGTCCACGACGCCTTCCACGTCGCGGAATACGTCGATTTCCATGCCGATGAGGCGCCCGGCCAGTTTGATGTTCTGCCCGCCTTTGCCGATGGCCAGCGACACCTGGTCGGGCTTCAGAAACACCGACACCCGCTTGGCGTCGCGGTCGATGTTGATCGACGTCAGCTTGGCGGGGCTGAGCGCCCGGCTGATGTACAAATCAAGGTTGTCGGTGTAGTTGATGACGTCGATGTTCTCGTTTTCCAGTTCGCGGACGATGCTGTGAATCCGGCTGCCCTTCATCCCGACGCAGGCCCCGACGGGGTCGATGCGGTCGTCGTAGGATTCAACGGCCACTTTGGCCCGCTCGCCCGGTTCGCGGACGATTTTCCGAATCGTAATCAGCCCGTCGTACACTTCTGGAATTTCCTGCTCGAAGAGCCGCTCCAGGAACACCGGCGAGGTGCGCGAAAGGATGATTTTCGGCGTACCGTTGAGCATTTCCACCTTGTGAATGACCGCCTTCAGGCTTTCGCCCTTCCGGAAGCGGTCTTTCGGAATCTGCTCGCCACGGGGCAGGCTCAGTTCGTTGCCTTCGCGGTCGATGCAGATGATTTCCCGGCCCAGAATCTGGTACACTTCGGCCGTGATCAAATCGCCAACCTGATCCTTGTATTTTTCGTACAGCAGTTCTTTTTCAAGGTCTTTGACCTTCTGAATCAGCGTCTGCCGGGCCGTTTGCACGATGCGACGGCCAAAATCTTCGAGCTTGATGGATTCGGCCACTTCCTCGCCCACCTCGAAATCCGGCTCGATTTTCTGGGCTTCCGACAGGGGGATTTTGTCGTGATCCCAAATGTCCTCCGAATCATCGTCCACGATTTCGCGGGTGCGCCACATTTCGAGGTCCCCGTTTTCGGGGTTGATGATGACGTCGAAGTTGTCGTCCCGCTCGTACTTTTTGCGGATCATCGTCCGGAAGACGTCTTCCAGGATTTTGATCATCGTGGGCCGGTCGATGTTTTTTTCCTTCGCAAAATCGGCAAAGGAGGAAATCAGTTCGGAACTGTTCATGTCCGTAATTCGGCTACTTGTTGGTTTGAGGGATACTTGTCGCCAAAGCCCCCGTGGTGTTCATCACCAGATATTCAACGCTGGAACGACACCTGCACTACGCTCCGCTCGACAGCGTCGAACGGAATGCCGGTGGGGGCGTCGGCCCAGGTTTTCTTTTTTCCGCGAATCACTTCCTCAAGCAGCACCAGCCCGTTTTCGGCGACGGCTTCAAGCCGACCGGTGTGGGTGGAGCCGTCGCGCAGGGTCACGACGAGCGTGCGGCCCACGTGCTTGGGGTACTGCCGGGGGAAGGTGAGCGGAAAGTCAACGCCGGGGGAAGAAACTTCCAGGGTGTAAGCGTTTTCAATCCAGTTAAGTTCCTCCAGGCGGTGGCCCAAGCGGCGGCTCACGGCGGCGCATTCGTCGATGCTCACGCCGGTGTCGCTGTCGAGCAGCACCGTGATTTTCGTTTTCACGCGGGGGTTGCTCACCTGCACGGCCACCACGAAATACTTTTCGTCGGGCAGTAGCGAGGGGAGCAGTTCCTCTATCTTTGTCCGCAAATCGTCGGCGCGGGATTCCATGCTGAAAAATAAACAAAAAAGAGGAGTGCTTCGCCCCTCTTTTCCAGTTTGAAAAACCGCCGCAAAAGTAAGCGAATTTTCCAAAAAAGACAACGATTGTCAGTTGTTGGTTGACGGTTGTTCGTTGTCAGTTCAAGGCACGATTCGTCAAGAACCGGCAACGAATAACCGTCAACTGACAGCGAACAACCCACCGCAACGACATCCCATGTCTCCCAAATCCCGGCAGTCCGGTAGACCGCGAGCTTCCCTGCTTCAGTTTCTGACCGTGCTGCTGGGCGTGTACACGCTGGGGGTGTACGCCCTGAGCTACACGCTCTGGAGCGGGCACTGGCTGGCGGGGTTTCTGATGCTTTCGCTGCCCGTTGCAATGCTGGGCATGGTGGTGGTCTTCGTGTTCTGGTTGGTGGTGCATCCGGCCCGGGCGTGGTTTCCACTGGCCGTCCTGCTGCTGGGCTGGCCGTTCTGGCGGCGGACGGTGGCCTGGCACGCCTCCCGCGAAACACTCACCGGCGGCAAGCCCTTGACCGTACTGAGCTACAACCTGCGCTTTTTCGACGTGGTGGCGTACACCGAGGAAGGCCGCACCCATACGGCCCCCCGCCAGGTGGACTGGGTGGCGCATTTTGACGCCGACGTGAAGGTGTTTCAGGAATTTTACAACTCCGACGACCCGCACCGGCCCGCCGTATTCCGCACCCGAAACCGGCTGGCGAGCGCGGGAAATCCTTACGCCGTCTTCACCAAATCAAAACGCTCCGACGGCGAGGGTTTCGTGGGACTGGCTATTTTTTCAAAATACCCCCTCGTTCGCCGGGCCTCACGGGTGTTTGCTCCCAACGGCAACGGCTACCTCGTGGCCGACCTCGTGCGGGGGCGCGACACGCTGCGCCTCGTCAACGTGCAGTTGTACTCGATGGGCATCCGGGTGGGGCAGGTGCTGCGGCAGCGGAGTTACGAAGGCGCCAAAACCGAAACCCAGGGTGTGCTGAAGCGGTTGAAACGGGGCTTTGAGCGGCGAAACGCGCAGATTGCGGAGGTGGAAAGCTTGGTCCGGGACAGCCCGCACCCGGTCATTCTTTGCGGCGATTTGAACGAAACGCCCTACGGCCTGGCCTACGGGAGCCTTCGCCAGCACTTGCGCAACGGCTTCGAGGACGCCGGGCGGGGCTTCGGCTTTACTTACAACCGTGCCCCGAAATTCATTCGGATCGACAATCAGTTTTACGGGGGAAAGACTGACCCGGCGCTGCGGGTGACGAATTTTAAGACGCACGCCGTGCGCTTTTCCGACCACAACCCGGTGTCGGCGAAGTATGTGGTGGGGGAGTGAGTTTAGGGTTTCGAGTTCAGAGTTTAATGTTACGTGAGTTATGGGTTATCTATGTTGTGATTCAATAGGTTACGTCCCGTTAGGGACGAAATGTTGGTAGAAAGTCGGGACTTCGCCGTGTTGCGTCCCGTACGGGACGCGACCGCAGCGGCAGGAAACCTTTCTACCAACATTCCGTCCCTAACGGGACGCGTTGACAACCCATAACTCACGTTAATGTTGTTTTTCACTCTAAACCCTGAACTCGAAACTCACCTCACGGATGCGCCGCCACCCACACCTCACCGTCCTCGAACACTTCTTTTTTCCAAATCGGCACGGTTTCCTTCAGCGTGTCGATGAGCCAGCGGCAGGCTTCAAAGGCTTCCGCCCGGTGAGGCGTGGCCACGGCGATGACCACGGCGGCTTCGCCGATTTGGAGCAACCCGACCCGGTGAACGAGGGCCAGGGCCTCGACGGGCCAGCGGCGGCGGGCTTCGGCGGCCAGTTCCTCCATTTTTTTGAGGGCCATCGGGGCGTAGGCTTCGTATTCGAGGCGGACGACGGCCTTGCGTTGCGTGTTGTCGCGCACGGTGCCGATGAACACGTCCACCGCCCCCGCGCCGGGGGCCTGCACGTGGGCGAGCACGGCGGGGAGGTCAATGGGAGTTTCGGTGAGAAGAATCAAAATCGTAACTCGAAAATCAAAAATCGAAAATCACCTATCCACCCGCCACCGGCGGAATCAGCGCGATCTCGTCGCCCTTTTTCAGCGGCTGGGAGCCTTCGGCGTACTCCTGGTTGACGGCCACCAGGAGCGAACGCAGTTCACCCAGCCGGGGATATTCAGCCCGCAGGCGGTCGAGCAAACCCGCCACGTCGGTGGGCTTTGCGACTTTTAAATCGAGGGACGACGCCCCGACGATGTCGCGCGTGATGCCGAACAGGGCGATGGTGAGCGTGTGAGCCATAGCCCAAAAGTAACGCACGGACGCGTTTTCGGCGTACCTTTCGGGGAAAACTGATTTTTGATGCTGGATGAAAGGCAAGATGCTGGATGATGGTAAGATTCCATCAACTGTCCAGCATCTTGCCTTTCATCCAGCATCTCCACTGACGCGATGCTCTTCGACAACCACGGACGGCCCCTGAGTTACCTTCGACTCGCCGTGACCGACCGCTGCAACCTGCGGTGCTTTTACTGCATGCCCGCCGAGGGCGTGCGGTATTTGCCCAAAAAGCAGGTGCTGAGTTTCGAGGAAATGGAGCGGCTGGTGCGGGTGCTGGCCGGGCTGGGCATCCGCAAGGTGCGCATCACGGGGGGGGAGCCGTTCGTGCGGCACGAACTGATGCAGTTTTTGCGAAAACTGCGGGCCATCGACGACCTCCACGAAATCGCCATCACGACCAACGGCGTGCTCACCGAGCCGCACCTGCCCGAACTGAAGGCCCTCGGCGTGCGGAGCGTCAACCTCAGCCTCGACACGCTCGATCCGGCGCGGTTTTTCGCCATCACCCGCCGCGATGAATTCAGCGCCGTCCGCCGCACGCTCGACGCGCTGCTCGACCAGGAGTTTGACGTAAAAATCAACGCCGTCGTGATGGAAGGGCAAAACACCGACGACCTGCGCCCGCTAGCAGAACTGACCCGCCAGCACCCGGTGGCCGTGCGGTTTATCGAAGAAATGCCCTTCAACGGCGAAGGCAGCCACTACCCGTCGCTGACCTGGAACTACCGCCGCATTCTGGACGAACTGCGCCGGTTTTACCCAAACCTACAAAAACTGCCCGACCCGGTTCATTCCACCGCCGCCACGTACCGCGTGCCGGGCTACGCGGGCGACCTCGGCATCATCGCCGCCTTCAGCCGGACGTTCTGCGGCACCTGCAACCGCATTCGCCTGACGGCCCAGGGCGAATTGAAAACCTGCCTCTACCAGCACGGCGGCCTCCAACTCCGCGACCGGCTGCGCGAGGGAATTTCCGACGAAGGGTTAACGGAACTGCTGCTCGAAGCCTTCCAGAACCGCCCCCGCGACGGCTTCGAGGCCGAGCGCCTGCGGCCCGACGCCGTTCACGAATCCATGACGACGATTGGCGGGTGAGGAGAAGTTTCCAGTTTCCGGTTCACAGTTTCCAGTTTCCCATGCGCCTCTTTTTTTGCTTTGCGGGTCTTTTCGTTGGACTGACCGGCTTTGCCCAGTCCGAAACCCTCGAAATCCGCGGCCTCGTTGAAAAACCGCAGACGCTGACCGTTGAAAGCCTCAAAAAATTTCCCGTTCAGGAAGGTCGCGATTTCAAGGTCGTCAGCGCCTCCGGCCAGGTGCGGTACACGCTGGAGAGTTACCGGGGTGTTCGCCTGACCGATTTGCTCAACGGGGCCGTCGTTCAACTTCCCAACCAAAAGGAAAAAGGAAAGTACTTCATCGTTGCCACAGCCACCGACGGCTACACGGCCATTTTCAGCCACAACGACCTGTTCAACAACCCCACCGGCGAGGGCGTGCTGGTTCTTTTTGAAGAAAACGGCAAACCCATTCCCGCCGCCCAGGGCGCGTTCGTGCTCATTAGCCTCACCGACAAAATCAGCGGTGCCCGGCACGTGAAGTGGCTGAAGACGATTGACGTGCGGAGGGTGGAATAGCCGGTTTAGGGTTCAGAGTGAAAAACAACATTAAACTCTGAACGGTAAACTCTAAACTCACGTAAACATCAACTTCAACGTCGCCACGAGCAACCCCGTCGCCAGCGCGTAGCGGAGGGTCGGCACGTTGAAGCGGCGGGCACCGACGTAGCCGCCGAGCAGCCCGCCCACCAGCGCCACGGCCAACCAGGCGAACGTCTGGGTGTCGGGCTGGTAGCCTTTCAGGAGCAGTTTGCTCAGGCCCGAGAGCGAGTTCACGAAAATGAACAGGGCCGAAATCGCCGCCGTCTGCTTCAGTTTCGCCCAGTGCATCAGGAGCAGCACCGGGCTGAGGATGATGCCGCCCCCGATGCCCAGCATCCCCGAAAGCAGGCCAATCACCGCCCCAACGAGCAGCGCGGCCAGCAGCGGAATTTCGCCCGGATCGTCTTCCGTGTCGCGGGGTTTCCAGAGCATCCGGCCGATGGCCAGCAGCAGACACGCGCCGAGCAACTGCTTGTAAAGCCCCGCGCTGAGCGGCACGCCTGCCCCGACGAAGGCCATCGGTACGCTCGCTACGGCGAAGGGCCAGAACTTGCGCCAGACGAAGTGTCCGCCCCGGTAAAAATTGAGGAACGACACCGTCGAAACGGCGAGGTTGAGCACCAGCGCCGACGACTTCATCGGCTCGGGCGCGGCTCCGAACAGGGCCAGCACGGCCAGGTACCCGCTGGCCCCGCCGTGGCCCACCGAGGCGTAGAGAAAAGCCACCGCGCCGAGGGCCAGGAGCAGCAGCCAGGCGTTTTCAGGATTCATTCGGAAAAGAATTTTCTGCGTAAATCTGCGCAATCGGTGGGAGAAAAGGCACGGCTTTTTGACAAAATACCCCGCATCCAAACCCCCGCTGACATGGATTTTGGCAAAGTCCCCGACCCGTCGAAGGTTGACTTCACCCTGCCGCCCGACCACCCGCTGACGGTCCGGGTGCTGGCCGAGAGTCGCAACGGGCCGCTGCGGGTGTACGTGGGCCTGCCGATTTGGGCCAACGACGTGTGGCTTGGCAAAATCTACCCGCCTACGGCCCGCAACCGTGATTTCCTGCACCACTACACCCGGCAGTTCAACACGATTGAACTCAACACCACGCACTACCGCATCCCCGACCCCGCCACCCTCCGCCACTGGAAGGCCGAGGCCACGCCGGGCTTCCGGTATTGCCCGAAGTTCCCCCAGAACATCAGCCACGACAAGGCCCTGCGCGACGCCGAACCCGAAACCCGTGAGTTTACCGACCGGCTGCTGGCCCTCGGCGAACACCTCGGGATGAGTTTTCTCCAACTCGGCCCGATGTTCAGCCCCAGGCAGGCGATTGATTTGAAGAATTTTCTGGAAAATTTTCCCGAAAAACTGCCCCTGGCCGTCGAGTTTCGCCACCGCGACTGGTTCCGACCCGACACCTGGACGCGCACGGTGAATTTCCTCCGCGAACGGGGCGTCGCCACGGTCCTCACCGACGTGTCGGGCCGCCGCGACGTGCTCCACCAGAGCCTGAGCATCCCGACGGCCTTCATCCGCTTCGTGGGCAACGAAGGCCACCCCACGGACCGCACCCGCGCTGACGCCTGGGCGCACCGCCTGAAAACCTGGATCGACGGGGGCCTGGAAACGCTCTACCTCTTCATCCACAGCGGCGGGCAGAACGACACGGCTCCCGAACTGGCCCAGTACTGGATTCAGCAACTCAACGCCGTCTGCGGCCTCAGCCTGCCCGAGCCGAAGTTCCTGCCGAAGGTGGTGCAGACGAGCCTTTTTTAGAGCAGAGAGCAGAGCGATGAGAGCAGAGAGTTTAAATTTCTCTGCTCTCATCGCTCTGCTCTCTGCTCTAAAAAACTTACTTTTGTTCCGTGAAACCGACGCAAAACGTTCATCACCATCATCCCGCTCCCGCCAACCGGAAGGGCTGATGGGTGTTTGCTGACGTTCAGGAACTTGGTTTTGAACGCATTCCCGAAGCCCGATTCCGAGCGAATCGGGCTTTTTTTGTCTGAACCTCGATTGGCCGGGATTTTAGGATTTGCGGGATAAAAATTCAGAGAGACGGAATCATCCTTCAACTCTTAAAATCCTGGCCAATCGCGGTTCAGACCAATTTTATGAAAACCGTCCTCATCAAATACAACGCCGGCAACGTGCAGAGCGTGATGTACGCCCTGGAGCGCATTGGCACCAGCTACCTGTGGACCGACGACGAGGCCGAAATCCGCTCCGCCGACCGGGTGATTTTCCCCGGCGTGGGCGAAGCCAGCACGGCCATGGCCCACCTGCGCAAAACCGGCCTTGACCGGGTGCTTCCGACGCTGAAGCAGCCGGTTCTGGGAACCTGCATCGGGATGCAGTTGATGTGCCGGCATTCGGAGGAGAACGACACGACCGGCCTCGGCATCTTCGACGTGGAGGTGAAGCGATTCCCGGCGGGCAGCCAGAAAGTGCCCCACGTGGGCTGGAACAGCATTTCCGGTTTCAAAAGCCCGCTGACGGATGGGCTGGCGGAAGGAGCCTACGTGTACTTCGTTCACAGCTACTGCGCGCCCGTGACGGCGCAGACCGTGGCGACCTGCGAGTACGTTGTGCCGTTTTCGGCCATGCTGCACCGGGATAATTTTTACGCCGCCCAGTTCCACGCCGAAATCAGCGGCGACGCCGGGCAGCGGATTTTGGAGAATTTTCTGAAACTCTAAATTCATTTTTAACCGCAAAGACGCGGAGGTTTCTCGCAGAGGGCGCAACGTTTTTTCTCTGCGCTCTTTGCGTAAACTCTTGGCGTCTCTGCGGTTAAAAAACGAACGAAATGCACATCATCCCCGCCATTGATCTCATCGAAGGCAAGGCCGTTCGCCTCACTCAGGGCGATTACTCGCAGAAAACGGTGTACAACGCCCGCCCCCTCGACGTGGCCAAACAGTTCGAGGATGCGGGCCTGACCCGCCTCCACCTCGTCGATTTGGACGGGGCGAAGGCGAAAAAAATCGTCAACCATCGGGTTCTCGAAGCCATCGCCGGACACACCCGCCTGCACGTGGACTTCGGCGGGGGCGTACAGTCGGACGATGACCTTCGCATCGCCTTTGAGTGCGGTGCCCGGCAGGTAACCGGCGGCAGCGTGGCCGTCAAAAAGCCGGATTTGTTTGAAAGCTGGCTCCGGCAGCACGGCGGCGAAAAACTGATTCTGGGCGCGGACGCGAAGGGCGAGAAAATCGCCGTCAGCGGCTGGGAAGAAGGCACCGAGCTCTGGGTGTACGATTTCGTGCAAAACTGGGTGGAGCGGGGCGCGCGCTACGTCATCAGCACCGACGTGGCGAAGGACGGCCTGCTGCAAGGCCCCTCGTTCGATTTGTACAAAAACCTCCGGGAAGCCGCCCCTGAACTGAACATCATCGCCTCCGGCGGCGTCAGTTCCATGGCTGACATCGAGAAACTGGCCGAGCAAAACCTCTACGGCGTTATTGTCGGCAAGGCGATTTACGAAGGCCGCGTGACGCTCAAGGAATTGGCCGTTTTCTCGGCAAAAAACTGATAACTGTTCACTGACAACTGGTCACTGTGTTAACCAAACGCATCATCCCCTGCCTCGACATCAAAGATGGGCGCACGGTGAAAGGCACCCACTTCGTCAACCTCCGCGACGCGGGCGATCCGGTCGAACTCGGCGCGCTCTACGCCGCCCAGGGGGCCGACGAACTGGTATTTCTCGACATCACGGCCACGGTCGAAGCCCGCAAAACCCTCGTCGAACTCGTGCGCAACGTGGCGCGGGTGGTCAACATCCCGTTCACCGTGGGCGGCGGCATCGGCTCGGTAGCCGACGTGTCGGCCCTGCTCAACGCCGGGGCCGACAAGGTGTCCATCAACTCCGCCGCCGTGCGCAACCCCGACCTGGTGGACGAACTGGCCCTGCATTTCGGCTCCCAGTGCATCGTGGTGGCCATCGACACCCGGCACCTCGACGGCGAAGACCTCGTCCACACCCACGGCGGGCGCAAACCCACCGAACTCCGCACCCAAGCCTGGGCGAAAGAAGTCGAGCGCCGGGGCGCGGGCGAAATTCTGCTCACGTCGATGGACACCGACGGCACCAAAGCCGGTTTCGCCCTCAGCCTGACGGCGGAAATTTCGGGCAACGCCGCCATTCCCGTCATCGCCTCGGGCGGGGCGGGCACGATGGCGCATTTTTACGAAGTCTTCACCGCCGGGCAGGCCGACGCCGGGCTGGCGGCGAGCATTTTTCACTTCCGCGAAATCGACATCGCCGACCTGAAAACCTACCTGCACGAGCGCGGCGTGGCGGTGCGGCAGTGAATGCGTAGCTTTACCCGAAATTGAACGGCGCCATGGAAACGATTCACATTCAGTCGGAAAAAGACCGCGTGGTGATTACGATTGACAAGCAAGCCATTGACCAGGATTTTCTGCTCGAATTGCTGGAACGGCTGGAAATTCAGCGGCTGGTTCAACAGGCCAACTTTGATGAATCCATTGAAGCAGTAGGTCAGGAAATCAAGGCCAACTGGTGGCGGGAAAACCAGCACCGGTTTTTGAAAAGCGTTGAATGAAAGTCGTCGTTGACACCAACATCGTTTTCGCCTCGCTCCGAACCCTCCATTCCACCACCCGCAACCGCTTGCTTTCCCGTGCGGAGGAATGGTACGCGCCCCTGTTCATGTTTGAGGAAATCTTCGAACATAAGGAGGACATCCGGCGGCGGTCGCAACTGACGGACCGACAGACCACCGAATTGTTGGGCAAGATTCTTCGGCGGCTGAATTTTTTCAACGAAGAACTCATCAGCGAAGAGGCCTTTATCGAGGCGTACCACCTCTGCAAAGGCATCGACACCGACGACATTCCCTTCATTGCCCTGACGCTCGAACTCGACGCCCGCCTCTGGTCGCGGGACGAGCGGCTGAAAACACACCTCCGCGCCCAGGGCTTTGACCGATTTTACGAAGAACCGAATGGCTGACCTAACCACCCTGAATTTCCAGAAATCCCCCGATGGCCTGCTGCCCGCCGTCGTGCAGGACGCCGTGACCGGCAAGGTGCTCATGCTGGGCTACCTCAACGAAGAAAGTTTGACAAAAACGGAGGCCGAAGGTGTCGTCACGTTTTTCAGCCGGAGCAAACAGCGGCTCTGGACGAAGGGCGAAACCTCCGGCCATTTCCTCCACGTCCGGGAAATCCGCGCCGACTGCGACGGCGACACGGTGCTCATCAAGGCCACGCCCGCCGGGCCAACGTGCCACACGGGCGCGGACACGTGTTTCGACGAAGAAAATAAGGGCCAGGCCGCCTGGCTCAACCACCTGAAGGCCGTCATCCGCGACCGCAGGCAGCAAGCCCCCGAAAGTTCGTACACGGCGAAACTCTTCGCCAGGGGTACGCACAAGGTGGCCCAGAAAGTGGGCGAGGAGGCCGTCGAACTGGTCATCGAAGCCATGAGCCAGAATGACGAGCTGTTCAAAAACGAAGCCGCCGACCTGCTGTTCCACTACCTCGTGCTCCTCGAAGACCGGGGCATTGATTTTGATGAAATAATCGCCGTCCTTCGCCAGCGGCACGACGCGACGCGTTGAGGCCAATTAGTTTTCACCCAATTCCTCCCCCCAACCTGCTATGGGTTTCCTTCTTCGCTTGCTCCTGACGGCCGTGGCCGTCGTCGCCGGGGCGTATTTGCTGCCGGGCGTTCACGTCGATGGCTTCGGCACGGCCCTCATCGTGGCCCTCGTGCTGGGGCTGCTCAACCTCATCGTCAAGCCCATTCTGGTCATCCTGACCCTGCCCATCACCATCCTGACGCTGGGACTGTTTTACCTCGTCATCAACGTGGTCATCATCTACCTCACCGATTACCTCGTGGGCGGGTTTTCGGTGGATGGCTTTATTTCAGCTCTGCTGTTCAGCTTCCTGGTGGCCATCATCAACGCCGTGCTGGGTGGGCTGGTGGACCGGGATTAGTTTGAACCGTTCTGTCTGAACCGCGATTGGCCGGGATTTTAGGATTGACAGGATTCTAACACGGATGAATTTTATCCTGTCAATCCTAAAATCCCGGCCAATCGCGGTTCAGACCGCCGCCAGCAACCGCTCCGCATTCCCCGCCGGGTCAATTCCTTCGACTGCAATCGTCTTCACCTTCGCCGGCTCACGGAGTGAAAGCCCGTGCTGGTAGGCCTTGTCGTAGTAGACCAGTGTGAGGCGGACGACTTCGGCGTAATCGCCCCGATCGATAGCGGCCAGCGCCAGTTGCACGCGGTCGTTGCCGAGGCGCTTGCCGATGCGCCCGGTGGCGGCGCGAAGGTCTTCGCGGGGAAACTGGCCGTAGGTTTTCACTAAAAAATCAATGCGGGCTTCGAGGGGCACGTCCAGCGCCCACACGGGCGCGGCGAGGAATTGCCGCCAGAAGCCGTCGGGCAGCACGCAGGTGCCCACTTTCCGGCTTTCGTCTTCCACCCAAATCCGGCGGGTGGGGTCCAATTTCCGGAGTTCTTCGAAAAGCAGGTTTTCAAACTGCTCCACCGAGGGTTGCGGGGGCTGGCCCAGCATGCCGTACGACGACCCCCGGTGGTGAGCCAGGGCCTCCAAATCAATCACCTGCTCGCCCCGGCGGGCCAGTTCGTGGAGCACTTCGGTTTTGGCGCTGCCCGTTTTACCGCCCAGCACGACGAGGTTCAGGGGCCTCTCGAATTCCTGCAATACCGCCTGCCGGTAGGCCTTGTAACCGCCTCGCAGCGTGGCCGTGGGCAATCCCGCCGTTTCGAGCAGCCAGGCCACGGAGCCGCTGCGCATCCCGCCCCGCCAGCAGTGCACGAGCACCTCGCCGCCGTCGGGAGTGAGGTCGCGGGCGGTGCGGACGAAGTGGGCCAGCTTCGGCCCGACCAGTTCGAGTCCCCGCAGCACGGCATCTTCTTTCCCAATTTGTTTGTAAATGATCCCGATTTCAGCCCGTTCCGGGTTGTCGAAAAGGGGCATGTTGACCGCGCCCGGCAGGTGGGCGTGGGCAAACTCCCCCGGCGACCGCACGTCGAGGACGGGGCGGGTTTTGGCTTTTTCGAGAAACTCGGTGACTGTGAGTTGGGGCATGGACGAAATTTTTAACCGCAGAGACGCAGAGTTTACGCAAAGATCGCCGAGAAACACCTCTGCGCCCTCCGCGAAACCTCTGCGTCTCTGCGGTTAAACAACATCAGGCTGCTTTCGCTTCCCGCAAATACAGTTGAATCGTGTTTTCCAGCCCGAAATACAGCGCGTCGCAAATCAGCGCGTGGCCGATGGAGACTTCGAGCAGGCCAGGAACGGATTGCTGGAAAAACCGCAGGTTGTCGAGGCTCAGGTCGTGGCCGGCGTTGAGGCCCAGGCCCACCTGCCGGGCGCGGCGGGCGGCTTCGACGAAGGGCGCGACGGCCCGTTCGCGGTTTTCGGCGTAGTGGTGGGCGTAGGGTTCCGTGTAGAGTTCGATGCGGTCGGTGCCGGTGGCGGCGGCTCCTTCGACCATCCGCAGGTCCGCATCGACGAAGATGGACGTGCGAATGCCCGCGCTTTTGAAGGTGCCGATGAGGTCAATGAGGCGGTCGCGGTGGGCAATCGTGTCCCAACCCGCGTTGGAGGTGATGGCCCCCAGCGCGTCGGGCACGAGCGTAACCTGGGCGGGACGGGGACGGACGCGCAGCACGAGGTCCACGAATTTCGGCTCGGTGGGGTTGCCTTCGATGTTGAATTCGGTCGTCAGCACCCCGGCCAGGTCGAGCACGTCCTGGTAGCGGATGTGGCGCTCGTCGGGGCGGGGGTGGACGGTGATGCCCTCGGCCCCGAAGCGTTCGCAGTCGAGGGCGGTTTTCACCAAATCGGGGTTGTTGCCCCCCCGCGCATTGCGCAGCGTGGCGATTTTGTTGATGTTGACGGAGAGACGGGTCATGGTCGGCTGAATCAGAAAGCACAAAATTGACGAATTGCCCCGACTCCCGAAACCCAATCGGCCAGTGGGAACCAACCAGCACCCCGGTGTTCGGAGTTTGCAACTCAGTGCAGCGGGTTTGCGACCCGCCCCACCGATAACGCCAACGAGCGGGGGCGGGGCATTGCCTGGGCGGGAGGATTTTGAATCGTGTCGACTCTTTTTTCCAAAAAAAACGGATGGCCCCAGCCGGGCCACCCGTTTTTACGGAACGTTGGAAATCCTGCGTCACGCGAGCGCCTTCGGTGCCCAGCCGTTGAGCCAGAGGGCGGTGTCGGTGGCTACGTCGTCGCCGGGGGCAAAGGCCTGGTCGAGCACGGCTCCGGCGATGGCCACGGCGAGGGCAATCACCAGCGCGGGCCAGAAGCCGTGGATGGTGAAGCCGCTGAACAGCCGATCCACGAGTTTGAGCAGCAGCGCCGTCACCACGAGCCGGATGACGAAACTGAGCAGCCCCAGCGTGACGACGTTGCCCACGCCGCGCAGCACCCAGCCAACGGTGGCATTGAGCAGGCCGAGCACGATGGCCACCAGCAGGGCCGTGCCGAAACTTTTGACGTCAACCTGAGGCATGACGTACGCCAGACCGAAAATAACGGCCGCGTCGATGAGGAGATGGAGGATGAGATTCATTGGGTTGGATGAAAGGTTAGTTTGGTTAATCCAGTCGCCCTTTTTACCAAAGCCGTTCCAACGGGCTTCCGTACACGCAGCGCGGGTTTTCTGAAAATACTGAGGATTTTTTTTCACACCCTTTTTAACCGCAAAGACGCAAAGAAAAATCTCGCGCTCCTTGCGGTAGCCTTTGCGTCTTCGCGGTTAAAAAGGGGCTCGCCGGTACGCCTACCGCCGCCGCGCCAGCAGGTACGCGTAGTCGCCCACCGCGTAGGGCTTGCCGTCCGGCCCGCCGTAGGCTTCCGTTCGGTCAAAGCCCGCCGCCCGCAGCAGCCTCGCTACTTCGGCCAGGGTGAACACGTGGTGAAACGCCGTTTTCTCCTCTGTTTCATCACCCCGCACGAAGGTCATGCTGGTTTCCAGCACGCTCTGGAGCGGGTGGTAGCGGTTGCGGATGCGCATGGTCACGTCGCCGGTCTGGTACTCGGCGCTGGTTTTCAGGTTAGGCAGCAGGGTTTCGGCCAGCACGCCCGTGTTGAGCACGAGCGCCCCGCCGGGCTTCGTCACCGCGCCCAGCCGCCGCAGCAACCGCCGCATGACCGGCTCCGGCGCGTACCCGAAGCTGTTGCCCATGCAAATCACGGCGTCGTACGGCCCGCCGAGGGGCACGCGAAGCGCATCGCCGTGAATCAGCCTGACGGGCAGGTTGCGGGTTTCAACTTCCGCCGAAAGTTGGCGGATGTACGTTTCGGAAATGTCCACGCCGGTCACGGCGTAGCCCCGTTCGGCCAGGGCCAGCGTGTGCCGCCCGAAGCCGCAGGGCACGTCGAGGACGCCCGCGCCGGGGGGCAGGGCCGTTTTTTCGAGGATAAAAAGGACCTCGGCTTCGGTCAGCGAGGCGGGCAGGGCCTGCTGCCAGGAGCGCGTGGCGAGGCCGTCAAAAAAGGTTTGGTACCACGTCGTGGTATTCATTGGTTTTTGCTTTCAGGAATGAAAAAAAGAAGAACCGGCCCCGCTTGAAAAGCAGGGCTGAAAGCGGGAAAACCGCCCGGACTGCCCTCAGGCAATGCCAGGCCAAACCACGAAGAGGGTGAAGAGCGTTTTCAGCGGCAGTTGGATGAGCCGGGGGCACAGATGAGAAATGCGATGCCGTGGATCAAGACCCTGCATCGGGTGCAGGGCTGATGCTCGTTCAGGAAAATTTCTTTTGAAATCAAAAATGAAAAATCCGGTAGCGAAGTGCCACCGGATTTTTCAGCAAGTTCAATTCCGCCCCGTCCCTGTGCTGCCGCCCACGGCCCCCGGCTGGGTTTGCCGTTGCTGCTGCATGGGATTCGGGCCTTGCGGCGCAAACGGACTCTGCCGCTGCTTGAACAACTGGAACCGCGTCGGCTGGGCCGGGGCGCGGGGGAAGGCGTTATTCTCCGTGTCGATGTCGGCGATTTCGTAGAACGGGTCGAGCGTCCACCGCACCACTTTCTTGTCCGTCGGCACGACTTTCCGGATTTCCTTGTCGTTCAGCCGCCAGATTTCCGCCGGATAGCGGAACACCTCGCTGGTGCCGTCTTCGTACTCGGCCTTCGCGATGACGGGCATGGGCAGGCCACCCTTGTTTTTCACCGTCAGCGTGTAAAAGTTTTTGCCCGACTGCACCAGTTTCTTCTCGTCGTCGGTCAGGCTGGCCAGAAAGGCCTCGTATTTTTTCTTGTCGGCCTCGGTCACGGCGTAGCGGTCGTAGGAGTTGTAGAAATCGTTCATCTCCGGGTTGCGCTCCACCACCGTCTGCTTGATGTCGGTTTTGTTGCGTTGGTTGGCCAGGGTCTGCTTCCGCTTCTCGGCTTCGGCGCGGGCGTTAGCTTTGGTCACGGCGGGGTCCATCGCGTCGATGGCAAACCACTGCACTTCGGCCAAATCCTGGTCCACGGGTTCGACGGTGTAGAACCAGCCTTTCCAAAACCAATCCAGATCAACCCCCGAGGCATCCTCCATCGTCCGGAAAAAATCCGCCGGCGTCGGCGACTTAAACGCCCACCGCCGGGCGTATTCCTTAAACGCGTAGTCGAACAGTTCGCGGCCCATCACCGTTTCGCGCAGGATGTTGAGCGCCGTGGCGGGTTTGGCGTAGGCGTTCGGCCCAAACTGCATGATGTTGTCCGAACTCGCCATGATGGGCATCTGCGTGTTGGCCCCCGATTTCATGTAATCGACGATGTACTGCGGCTCGCCCCGGCGGCTCGGAAAGTTGCGGTCCCATTCCTGCTCGGCCAGGTACTGGCAGAAGGTGTTCAGGCCCTCGTCCATCCAGCTCCACTGCCGCTCGTCGGAGTTGACAATCATCGGGAAAAAGTTGTGGCCCACTTCGTGAATAATCACGCCAATCATGCCCGCTTTCACCGCTTCCGAATACGTCCCGTCGGCCTCGGGCCTCCCGCCGTTGAACGAAATCATCGGGTACTCCATGCCGCCCCCCGGCGTGGCATGGCAGGAAATCGCGACCGGGTAGGGGTACGGTATCGTGCGCGCCCCGTAGCTGCGGAGGGTGTGCGCCACCACCTGCGTGGAGTACTGCCCCCAGAGCGGGTTGCCTTCTTTGGAGTAAAACGACATGGCCATCGTTTTGCGGCCGTCGATGTCCACGTTCATGGCGTCCCAGATGAACTTGCGGCTCGTGGCAAACGCGAAGTCCCGCACGTTGTCGGCCTTGAACACCCACGTTTTCTTGCCCGTGGGCTTGCCCTTCTCGGCCTGTTCGGCCTCGGCGTGGGTCACGATGAGCACGGGTTTCTTAAACTCCCCCTTCGCCTGCTCCCAGCGCTTGAGTTGCGTGGGCGTGAGTACGTCTTTCGGGTTTTGGAGTTCCCCCGTCGCGCCCAGGATGTGATCGTTGGGCACGGTGATGGCCACGCGGTAGTTGCCGAAGGTGAGCGTAAATTCGCCCTGCCCCAGGAATTGCTTGTGCTGCCAGCCGTTCACGTCGTCGTACACGGCCATGCGCGGAAACCAGTGCGCGATGAAGTAGTTGGCGTTGCCGTCTTTCGGGAAAAACTCGTAGCCACTCCGACCGTAGTATTCGGTGATGAAGTAATCCCAGTCCACCTGAAACTGCGTGTTCTGCCCCGGCCGCAGCGGCGCGGGCAGTTCGATGCGCATCATCGTGTTGTTGATGGTGTACTTCAGCGGCGCACCCTTCGCGTCGCGCACGGCCTTGATGGTGTAGCCAAACTCCTGGTTGGCCGCCCCGAACGAGCCGCCGGGGGTGCGGGCCGTGTTCAACGAGGTCAAGGCCCGGGTGCTCATGCCTTCGGGGTTGATGCTGCTCGTCGTGGACATCGTCCCGATGGCGTCTTTCTTAAACAGGTTCTGGTCGAGTTGCAGCCAGATGTACGGCAGGGCGTCGGGCGACTGGTTGTAGTACGTCACCGTCTCGGTGCCCGTGATTTTGCGCTGCTGGTCGTCGAGTTCCACCTTGATGTCGTAGTCGGCGCGCTGCTGCCAGTATTCCTTGCCGGGGGCACCCGAGGCCGTGCGGGTGGAGTTGGGCGTGGGCAGGGCGGTGCCCAGTTGCTCGAACCGCGTGTTGGCGTTGTAGCTGGGCGGCGGGCCGCCGAACTGGGCGAACACCCGCGTAGCGAGCAGGGCCAGGCCCAGCGAAAGAGCCAGTTTGTTCATGGAAGTAAAAACGTCGGTTTGGAAAAGATGGCCGAAACTACGCAAACCCGGCCTTTTTTCCAGCACCCCCACGACCGGTTGGCCGAATGTGCGGACGAACGGCTGAACCAGTCGCGAACACGAATGCCCGGCACGGTCGCCACCCTTTCCTTCCCTCGGCCAATGCGCAAGCGGCACCCGGTTGATCACCGACGCGCAACCGGCTTCCCGGTTCAACACGCGGTCCTCACCGTCCAACAGGGCTACTTCATCGCTCAACCCGGCTACCTCATCGTACAACACGGCATTACCCGCAACAAACACGCAAAAACCCGCAACCAACATGCCGACATGAAAAAACAACACGCAATTTCCCGCAACCAACGTAACGACATGATTAACCAACACCGTATTTTCCGCAACCAACACGCAATAACCCGTAACCCACGGACCATTTCCCGCAACCAACACGCAACTTCCCGCAACCAACACCGTTTCTTCATCAACCGGCGAAGCATTCTCATCAACCCATCCCTCGTTTTCATGAAACGCCGGGCATTTCTCAAGTACCAGCGTCGAAACGCAGGCAACGCAGCCGGTTCCCCTTAACGCAAGAAAGGCGTCCCGAAACCTCAGGACGCCTTTACCAAACCATGATGGCTAAACTTCACAAAATAGGCAATGACGAAACCGTTGGCCCAATCACTTGCTGGGCCAGGTAAACTTAATTCCCCCCACCTGCAAGGCCTGCGGGCTGCGCGCCCCGTACACGCTCCGCACGTACTTCTTACACAGCAGCGCCACGGCCACCACGCCCGTCTGGGGGTGGTACAGCAGTTCGTCGCGCACCGTGCGGGCGTTGGTCACCGGCTGGATGGCGTTCTCCACCGCCGAATTCTGCGACGTCAACTCCAGCAGCAGGGTCTGGAGTTGCGGGATTTTCAGCGCGTTTTCGCTGGGGTTGTAAATGGCTTGGTTGGCGTCGAGCAGCGCAATCAGTTCGGCCAGGGCGTCGGCGCGGGCCACATAACTGCCCTGCACGGCGGCGATATCCTTGTCCGAAGGCTCCTCGTCGTTGGCCTTGGGCTTCACCCGCTGGCCCTTCACCTGGTTGCCCAGCGCGCGCACGGCCTCGATGAGCGCCTCGCTGGCCCCCGACACCTCAAAGGCATTCACCACGCGGGTGATGAGTTTGTTGAGCGGCTCGAAAGCCGTCTCGCGTTCGGCCACCTTCGTGCGGTACACCCCCAGGGCGACGCGCAGGTCCTGGAGGGCCGCCTCGGCCTCCGAGGCCAGGGTGTTCATGGCCGGAAGTTTGATGGCGGCCAGCACGGGGTTGTAAGTGGCACCGAAGTAGGTGCAACTCGAAATGAGCGAGCGAAAGTTGGACACGTTGATGACGTGGCCCGAATCGGCAGAGGTTGGCATTGGCGTAGAGATTAAGTGTGGGAAACTGCCGCCAACGTTCGGAAGAATCCCCCAACCGCTTTAGCGTAGAAATACGGGATTTTAAAAACGCGTAGAAATACTTGCAGACGTGCGGGAAAGTACGTAGTCTTGGAGGGCCGTTTACTAGGTCAGTTGCCGCTACTCCTCCGGCAAAGGGCCGGGGGGTACCAGATGCGGCAACCGGCCCAACGGTAGTTCAGTTGTCGCTACTCGCCTGTAGACAAAAGCCTGGTTGTCGCTACTGACAAGGAAAGGGAGTAGCGACAACCGACTTGTTGGCTGCAATACAAAACTGACTATGCAAAAGCTCATAACGACATTTTTACTTTGCCTTTTCTTGACACAAGCGTTTGGACAGACACAGCGCAAAACGTCCCTTTACTTTGAAGGACAATACAACCATACGATTTCGGATGTAACGAAAGGTAACAATCCTTGGGGAATGGGTTTGGGCTTGCAGATGTTCTTTAGGCAAATATCAATATTCAAACCAACAGTTGAAGTGACTGCCGACGCTTATCTCATGGACGATAAAGTGTATAGAATGTATGTGGACGGTACACCTATCGGAACGGTAGGCGGCATGATTAACGTTTTTGCCGGAGCATCGGTTCATCCCATACGCAACGCTTACTTGTCGTTTATAGCTGGACCCAGTTTTGTTGGTGGACAAACCCTTTTAGGGCTAAAGCCGTCGTTGGGCTTTTATTTCTCTGCCAATCAAAAGGTGACCGCTAAAATTTCTTACATCAACATTTTGGAACGTGAAGAAAGAGCAAAGCAAAATTTTACCTCAGTGAGTTTTACTTTAGGTGTGAGACTGCATTGACGTGTACATGCAGCCAACAGTGCATTGCTGCAAGTGTGGCTGATGTATGCTATTTGGCTTGACGAATAACACGGCATCTGATTATCTTTATTAAACGGCAGTGCTGCCAATACCCCACCTGACAGCAATGCTTTTACGTTGGTAGCGGCAAGTTTAACACTTATACTGATTCAAAATTAAAATGTCGTAGGGGCAACCCTTGCGGTTGCCCTGGGTGGCCTGCCAACGACGCCACGGGCAACCGCAAGGGTTGCCCCTACGACATCTGGAAATTGAATTGGTATTACTCCGAACATTACATAGATTTTCTAATGCACGACCAATTTCCCGCAGTCGCTTGACTCTGGCCCACAATGGAATTGGAGTGACGAGTATCAAAAGGGCCTCTGGCGCGTGGTCGAATGCGAATTACGTTATTCCTGCAAACCCGCGACTGCACCGATTACAAGCCACAATCTTATAAAATTGAACGAACTATCAGATTAATAAGAACTCATCAGGCATGAACAACTCCAACACCGCGAACCAGCGCATCGCGCAAATGAGCTTTGCCTCGGTGTATCCTCATTACCTCGCCAAAGTGGAAAAGAAAGGCCGTACCAAAGAGGAATTGCATCAGGTTATCGAGTGGTTAACCGGCTTTGACGCCAGGAAACTGCAAGAACTTCTCAACGAAAAGGCAACGTTTGAAACCTTCTTCCAACGGGCTTCTCTAAACCCCAACGCGCACCTCATCACCGGAGTCATCTGTGGGTACCGCATCGAGGAAATTGAACATCCACTGATGCAGCAGGTTCGGTATCTGGACAAGCTGGTGGATGAGTTGGCGAACGGCAGGAAAATGGAAAAAATTCTTCGAGGCTCCCCCAATCCCTTACTGCCCATTTAACCCACCCATGAGCAAAACCAAAATCACCATCACCACCCCAATCAGGGCCAACGTCCATAAAGTTTGGGAATACTGGATAACGCCCGAACACATCACGAACTGGAATTTCGCCTCCGACGACTGGCACTGCCCCGAAGTCGAAAACGACCTCATCGTCGGCGGAAAATTCCGCTCCCGCATGGAAGCCAAAGACGGCAGTTTCGGCTTTGACTTTGAAGGCACCTACGACGAAGTAATTCCCCAGCAAAAAATCACCTACACCATGCCCGACGGTCGTCAGGCCACGACCCTCTTCGAGAACCACGGCGACCAAACCCAGGTCACGACCACGTTCGACGCCGAAAGCCAAAACTCCGTCGAACTGCAACAACAGGGCTGGCAGGCCATTCTCGACAAGTTCAAAAAGTACGTCGAAACGACTTGACGAGCTTACGAAAGGCACGACGGAGGCCGGGCAGGAGCGGTTCCGCGAAGAGCACGGCATCAGGCGCGTTGGACCGGCGCCTGGGCATTTCAAAACGTGGTGAACGCAAGCCGCGTCAGTCTCCACCCAGCCACCCCTGCGCCAGGTCGGAATCTTTGGTGAGGATGAGCGCAATGCCCGCCACGGCCCCCGACAGGATGAGCTTCCAGTCGTGTTTTTTGGTCTTGCCCACGTCGACGACGAGGAAGGTCAGCGCCAGCACCACCGCCACGATGAGCAGTTGGCCCAGTTCCAGCCCGACGTTGAAGGCCAGCAGGGGCTGCACGATGCTCGCTTCGCGCCCCAGCAAGCTGCGCAGGTAGTTGGAAAAACCCAGCCCGTGAATCAGCCCGAACAACAGCGCCATCGCGTACCGCACGCGGGGGGCCGGTACCGCAGCCGTTTTTCGCAGCCGCCCTTCCGGTTCTTTGTAAAAAAAATTGGCAATCGCCGTCGCCAGAATCGTGACGGGAATCAGGAATTCGATGAAATCGGTGCGGTAGCTGAACAGCCGCAGCGTGGCCAGGGCCAGGGTGATGCTGTGGCCCACGGTGAAGGCCGTCACCAGAATCAGCACCTGCCGCCAGTCGCGGGGGCGGTACATCGCGCAGAGCGCCACCACGAACAGGATGTGGTCGTAGCCGTTGAGGTCGGTGATGTGCTGAAAGCCGAGTCGGAGGTAGGTGGCGAAGTCGGACACGGAGGGGGTTGAGGTTTGATGGTTTGAGGGTTTGAAAGTTTGAAGGTGGATGAAAACCTTCAAACCTCAAACCTTCAAACCCTCAAACTTTCAAACCCACGAACGTTGCTCAAAACTCATACGACAACCCCACCCGCAGCCCGCCGGTGTCGGTCAGCGGGGGCAGGCGGCGGAACTGGGTGTTGAGGAAGCCTTCGAGCGACACGTTCAGGTTGGGCTGAATCGGGTACCGCACCCCCCCTTGCAGCCGGAACTGATGGGTGGTTTGCGGCCCGAAGCGGTCGCGCAGGGGGACTATCCGTTCGTCCTTATCAATCGGGAATTGGGGCGGCCAGCGGTGCGGGCGTTTCACGAACGTGTAGCTGACGTCGTAACGGCGTGGCACCTGGAGGTTGTAGCCCACGCCCAGGTAAGGCTTCAGGGCGAAGCGGTCGGTCACCACGAAATTGACCCCCACCCCGGCGTTGAGAACCGTCAGATCGTGGACCCGAAAGCCGACCCTCTCGATGTCGGGATCGGGAAAACGCACCATCGGAATGCCTTGCAGCAACCGGCGCGGCTCCCATTCGGGCGAAATGCGTTGGCTCGACACGTCGGCGAACACCTGCCAGCGGGGCGTCAGCCGCAGGCCGAGGTGCCCGCCCAGCACGCTGCCCCGGCCTGCGGGCAGGCCGTTGCCCCAGCCCGTGGGCAGGCCCAGGTGCAGCCCCACGCTGGTGGCGTCGAGCAGGCCCGACAGCCGGAACGGGGCGCGTTGCCCCGTGCGCCGGATTTCGCCTTTCGCCTCCACCGGCGCGTAGCGGGGTACCGTTCGGCGGGCGGCGGCAATCAGCGGCTTGCGGTAACCGACGGGGTCAAGTTCGAGCGGGAGGGGCGGCACCGCCCGCGTTTTCAATGGTACCGCCGTTTCGCCCCAGGCCGTTCGTGGTGTGGTTTCGGCGCTCGTTGACACGGGCGGAAGCACCGCTGGCGGGTCGAAGCCGCGCCCGGCGGGGCTGCCCGGTGCCCGCACCGTCCCGTCCGTTCCGGTGCGCGGCGGGTCAGCCGGTCGGTTTGGCGGAGCAACCCGCTCCCGGCGGGTAGCACCGGCGTCGGCAACGTCCCGCCCGGACGGCAGCGCGGCGGGTTGGTCGGGGGAACCGCGTCGTTCCGGGGCACCCGGACGCAGGCGGGGGGCAACCGATTCCGCCCCCGCCCCGCCACGGGTGCGGGCAATGCCGGAGCGGGAAGTTTCAACGGACGAAGTAACGGTCGATTCAGAGGCAGAAGCGGGTTGATTAAAGACTCGGTTGGGTTGAGCAGCAGAACGGTTCGGGGCCACGCCGGGGGTCGTTGCGGGCTGCGCGGCCGAGGGCAACGGCGCGTCGGTGGGCACGGCGGAAGTGGCCGCCGGGGGCGGAGTCGGGGCTGATTCGCCCCGAACGTCGTCCGCCGTCGCTGGATCCGGCTTTGGGTCGGCCACGGCGGCCATCCGGGTAAGCGTGTCGAAAACCTCCGCGCCGGAACGGGGGGTCGGGGCGGTAGCCCGCCGCACCGCCGCCGTGGTTTTCTTGAGTTCCTCGATTTCGCGGTGCGCCTGGCGCAACTGGTGGTACAGCCCCCCCGCCATGGCCAGCGACACCGCCCCCAGCAGGGGCAACGCCCAGGTCAGGGCCGTCAGCTTGCGCTGCAACCCCCGGATGACGAGTCGGTTTTCCACCTCGCGCCAGTCTCGCTCCGAAAAATCGGGGGCGGGCAGCCTGCCGAGTTGTCGGGCGAACAGGTCGTCAAAGTTGTCTTCTTGCATAGTCGTCGAGGTTTTCCTCGTTGTCGCGAATCATTTTTTGGAGCTTCATCCGGGCTTTGGCCAGGTTTGATTTGGAAGTGCCTTCGGCAATGCCCAGCATCTCGGCGATTTCGCGGTGCTCGTAGCCTTCGATGGCGTGCAGGTTGAACACCAGCCGGTACATCGGCGGCAGGCGCTGCACAAAGCCGAGCAGCCGTTCGGCGGGGTACTGGAGCAGCACTTCCGCCGTGACGGGTTCCTGGTCGGCGTACTCCAGTTCGAGCATGCGCACGTCGCGCAGGTGCTGGCGGTAATGGTTGATGGCCGTGTTGGTCACGACTTTGGCAAACCACGACTGAAACGGGTACCGGTCGTCGTACTTCCCAATGTTCGTGAAAATCTTCAAAAACGCGTCGTTCAGCACCTCGCGGGCGGTCTCGCCATTCTCGCAGTAGCGCATGCAGATGGACAGGCCATACCGGTAAAAGGCCTGGTACAACGCGCGCTGATCGCGCAGATCATTTTTTCGGCAGCCACGGAGGGTGCGTTGCAGTTCGTCGGCCTTCATGCGGCAATGATCAGGCGGGCCTGGCGTTGGGCTTTGTCGAAAAATACACCGACGCTCGCCCCGGAGTTGCCCACCCGGTTGAAAAAAGTAGTCCTCGCGTACACCATTTCGGAAAGTACGCCGTTTCCGCGCGTTTTCTCCCTTGTAAATCCGCCGAAGGCGGGCGTTGGGTTCCCGAGTGCCCGGATTGAACGGCGGAATCTCCGGGGGTGTCGTCGGCACGAAACGCCCGGTTCTCCCCACAGTTTCCGCCTTTATCGAAAACACGTCTAAACCACGCAACCCCACCGCGCTCAAACGTGTACTTTTTGCCGCAACGCCTTTTTCACGTTGCCTTTCTCGTCATGAACATACTGGTAGTGGGTGGTTCCCCGGCGCACGGGGTGCCGGAGCGGGAGCGTTTCGACGTTCGCTTGACGCAGTACCTGGCCAACCGGGCCGAAGCGCCCGCGGTGCTGCACCTGGCCGTGCCGGGCACGCTGGGCGAGGCCGTGTTTGCCCTCGCCCAGCCCTTCGTGGACCTGGGCAATTACAACCTCATCGTGCTCCAAACGGGCGAAGACGCCCCCACGGCGGCGGGCCAAACCCACCGGTGGACGGCCCTGCCCCGGCGGCTGGAGCAACTCCGGCAGGCCCTGACTTTGCTCGGCCCGCACCGGTCGCGGGTGGTGGTGCTCACGCCGCCGCCGCTGGCGGCCCCCCTGCCCGGCCTGCTGCGCCGGTGGGAATGCCACCGCATCGAGGCCCTCTGCCGCCTGTGGGCGTTTCGGGTGGTCAACCGCTGCCAGCCTGACCTGCGCTACGAGTTTCTGTTCGAGGGCGAAAGCCCGCGCCTCAACCGGCTCGGCCACCACTACCTTTCCCTCGAAATCATCCGGGAACTGCGCTGGCCTTCGCCGAAGGACGACGGCGAACCAGCGTGGTTGTGAGGCTCTGTTTTTTCCGAAAAAAATTGAACGGCTGGCAACCCGCCCCGCCGGGCCGCTGTATCTCCCCCCGAAAGCGCTTTCACCCGGTTTCCTAAACCCAGTTCAGGATTGATTCGAGGCTGGTTTGCCGAGGGCAAACCCCGGAAAACCGCGTGCTTTTTTTTTCATTCACCCCAATTTTCAACGTTCATGCGCAAGCTTCTTTTCATTGGATTGGCGGGCCTTTTGGGCCTCGGCTTGTACGGTTGCGACAAATCCCAGTCAACCGTGGGTCCCACCGACGATTCGGCCACCAGCGCCGCCCGCGTGCTGGCCGACAGCGCGGGCTTTTTCTGCCACAAAAACCTGACGAAAATCGACGCGGCCACGCTGCCCGCCGCCGTCACCACGCACCTCCGGCTCAACTACGCCGGAGTGACGATTGACTACGCCGCCAAAGACGACAGCGACAACATCCTGGTGGCCATCACCCAGAACGGCGAACGCAAGACGCTGCTCTTCAACGCCGACGGCTCTTTCAACAAGGAACTCGCCCTGCGCGGCGGCAAGGGCGATCGCGGCGGGCCGGGCAAGGGCCGGGGGCACCGCGACAGCCTGACGAAGGTGGACGTGGCCAGCCTGCCCGCCGCCATCACCACGCACCTCCGGCTCAACTACGCCGGGGCCACGATTCAGATGGCCGCCCTCGACCCGAACCGGGGCTACCTGGTGATGATTGTGCTGAACGGCGAACGCAAAACGCTCGTCTTCAACACCGATGGCAGCTTCAAGGAAGAACTCGTGCGCCGCTCGCGGGGCAACTTCACGAAAATCGACGTGGCCACGCTGCCCGCTGCCGTGACGAGCTACGTCAGCACCAACTACGCCGGTTCGACCATTTCGCAGGCGGGCAAAAACACCGCCGGGCAATTCGTGGTGGTGGTGAAACCGGCTTCGGGCCGGGAGGTGGCGCTGCTCTTTGCCGCCGACGGGAAGTTCATCCAGGTGTTGTCGCAGAAACGCGGGCCGGGGAATTCCTGAGCGGGCGCAACCAAGTTTAAAAATTCCGCGTACATTTTGCCGAAAGCGGGGCACTGCCAATCGCAGTGCCCTTTTTTCGTTTTTCCCCATGAAAAAAATTCGTTTCGCCACCGCCTCCGCACTCCTCTGCCCCCTGCTCCTGGCCCCCGGCGCCTTTGCCCAGGACGACCTCATGAACCTGCTCAACGCCGACAGCGCCCGCGTGACCCGGCCCGTGTCGGCCACCTTCAAGGGCACCCGGCTCATCAACGGGCACTCCGTCGAAACCGTGAGGGGCAAAAGCCTCGATTTCCTGATTCAGCACCGCTTCGGGCGGCTCAATTCGGGCGCTCAGGAGTTTTTCGGTCTTGACCAGGCCATCATCCGCCTCGGCCTGGAGTACGGCGTCAGCGACCGCCTGACCGTCGGGGTGGGGCGGAGTAGTTTCCAGAAAACGGTGGACGTGTTCGCCAAATACCGCGTGCTGCGGCAAACGACCGGTGCCCGGCGCGTACCCGTCAGCATCACGCTGTTCGCCAGCGATGCCATCGTGACCGAGCCGAGCCTGCTCAACGCCGCCGGCACGGAGTACTTCAGCAACCGGGAGCGGCAGAACTACACGTTTCAGGCCCTCATCGCCCGCAAATTCAGCGAACGGCTGTCGCTGCAACTGGCACCCACGGCGCTGAAAGTCGGCAAAGTGCCCACCGGCGGCGACGAGTGGGTGATGGCCCTCGGCCTGGGCGGGCGCGTCAAACTCAGCAAGCGCGTGGCGCTGGTGGGTGAGTACTACGTCGTGCCCGCCGACCAGCGCCGCCCCTACGGCAGCTACAACGCCCTGGCCCTGGGCTTCGACATCGAAACCGGCGGGCACGTGTTCCAACTGCACTTCACCAACTCGCGGGGCATGATTGAAAGGCAGTTTCTGACGGCCACCACCGGCACCTGGGGCCGGGGCGACGTGCACTACGGCTTCAACATTTCGCGGACGTTCAGTTTTGACAAAAAGACGAGGCAGCCGTAAATCGTCTGAACCGTGATTCGTCGGATTTTAGGATTATCCTGATGATTGGCGTGCAAGCGATTTTCATCATCAAGCCAATCCTGAAATCCGACGAATCATGGTTCAGACAAACCCAAACAACCATGAATCGCATCCTCCTCCTCTCTGCGCTCTGCGCTCTCCTCTCACCACTCAGCCACGCCCAGACCTTCCTGACCCAAACCGGCGAGACAAGTTTTTTCTCGGAAACACCCGTCGAGAACATTTCGGCGACAAACAAAAAAGTTCGCTCGGCCCTCAACCCGGCCACCGGCGACGTGGCCGTGACGATGCAGATGACCGATTTTCAGTTTCCGAACAAACTGATGCAGGAGCACTTCAACGAAAACTACGTGGAGTCGGAAAAATACCCCACGGCCACGTTCCGGGGCAAACTCGTTGAACCGGTGGATTTCACCAAAGCGGGCACCTACGACGTGAGCGCGAAAGGCAATTTTACCCTCCACGGCGTGGCGCGGGAACGCACCCTGACGGGCAAACTCACCGTTGAACCGGGCCAGAAACTTACCCTCGCCTGCGATTTCACCGTCGCGCTCAAGGACCACGACATCGACGTTCCGAAGCTCGTTTTCGTGAAGGTCGCGCAAGTCATTTCGGTCAAAAACCGCTATGTTTACGCGCCTTTTACGAAGCAATGAGTCAAGAAATCAACCGCATCAAAGACCTGGTGCGCCGCCATTACGACGGCGAAACCTGGCACGGACCTTCGCTGATTGAAACCCTGAGCGACGTCACCTGCGAGCAGGCCCTCAAGCGCCTGCTGCCCCATACCCACAACATCGCCGAAATCGTGGCCCACCTGACAGCCTGGCGGGTGTTCGTGCTCGAAAAACTCACCGACGGCGCCAGTTACGACATCGTACTGGATTCGGAAACCGACTGGCCCCGCTACGATGAACTGAGCGTGGAAGGCTGGCACGACCTGCTCGTGGCCCTGGCCGATACCCAGACCGAACTGCTCGAAGTGCTCGAAAGCGTCAACGACCGGCGCTTGCAGGAAATCGTGCCCGGTCGGCGGTACAGCTACTACACCCTGCTCCACGGCGGCATCCAGCACGACATCTACCACTCGGGGCAAATTTCGTTGTTGAAAAAAGCCTGAATATCGAATAAGAAATAAGGAATGCAGAATGACAAAGTATGAAGCGGGCATCTGCCTTCGTCATTCCACATTCCTTATTTCTTATTCGATATTTTCGTTGCAAAAACCTCTATTTCCCATGAACACCCCCTCCACCCGCCGCGCCTTCCTGAAGCAGGCCGCAGCCCTGAGTCCGTTTTTCATCGTGCCGCGCCGCGTGCTGGGCAAGGGATTTCTGGCCCCCAGCGACCGCGTCGGGCTGGGCTTCATCGGCCTCGGGCGGCAGAGCCAGGGGCTGCTGCGGAATTTCATCAAGACCGACCAGACGGAAATCCGCGCCGTGAGCGACGTGGACACGACGAAGGTGGAGCGCACCTTGAAGGCCGTCGAAAAGGCCGCCACCGACCTGCTCGGCAAAGCCCCCGGCAGCGCCCCCGCCGCGTTTGAAAACTACCTCGACCTGCTCGCCCGGAAAGACGTGGACGCGGTGATCATCGCCACGCCCGACCACTGGCACGCCGTGCAGGGCGTCAAGGCTTTGGAAGCGGGCAAGGACGTGTATTGCGAAAAACCGCTCACCCTCACCGTGGCCGAAGGCCGGGCGCTGGTGAACGCCACCCGCAAAAACGGGCGTGTGCTCCAGACCGGCAGTATGCAGCGGTCGGACGAGAAATTCCGCCGGGCCTGCGAACTGGTGCGCAACGGCTACCTGGGCCAATTGAAGGAAGTGCTCGTGACCGTCGGTGGGCCGCCCGTGCCGGTGGATTTCAAGGCGGAAACGCTCCGCCCCGGCCTCAACTGGGACTTGTGGCTCGGCCCCAACCCGCCGCATTTTTACCACCACTTCCTCGCGCCCCGCATCGAAGACAACTTCTGGGGCCGCTGGCGCGATTACAAAGGCTTCGGCGGCGGGGGCGTCACCGACTGGGGGGCGCACATGTTCGACATCGTCCAGTGGGCGCTCGGCATGGACGAATCCGGCCCGACGGAATTTTTCCCCCCCACTTTCCCCGAAGCCAAAAACGGCCTGGTGATGAAGTACACCAACGGCGTGGTGGTGAAGCACCAGGATTTTGGCCGGGGCAATGCCGTGCGCTTCATCGGCAGCGAGGGCACGCTCGACGTAAGCCGGTCCTTCCTCGACGTGCCCGAAAAACTGAAAACCCTCGAACTGAAGGAAGGCGACGTGAAACTGGGCCGCCCCGAGGGCGGCAACCACTACGCCGATTTTCTGAACAGCATCCGCACCCGGCAAAAGCCCCTCTGCGACGTGGAAACCGGCCACCGCACCTGCACCGTCTGCAACGTAACCAACATCGGCTACGAACTCCGCCGCCCCCTGCGCTGGAACCCGGCCACCGAAAAATTCGAGGGCGACAAGGAAGCCAACGCCATGCTGACGCGCACGCTGCGGGCACCGCATCGGATTTAGGAAGGCGGAACGGGAGGAGGATTTGAGGCCGGGTTCCGCCTGCCGCCCGTCTGCTAAAGCAGACGGGCGGCAGGCGGCAATCTCCAATCCCAACCTCCCCACTTTCGGACGAACGGCACCAAAACCCGCCCGTTTTTGCCGTTCTTTGTTCCCTTGTTTTCACCGATTTCCACACCATGCAGTTCAACTTCACTCCGCTGGCGCTGGCGGCCTGCCTGCTGACCGGCTCCGTCGCGTTTTCGCAGAAACCCAAAACGGCGGCCAAAGCCCCGGCGAAAGCCGTCGCCAAAACCGCGACGGCCGCCCGCGCCCCTGAGTTCAGCATTCCCCAGGCCGACGTCGAAGCCCACATCCGCTTCCTGGCCGCCGACGAAATGCTGGGCCGCCGCACGGGTTCGACCACCAACCTCGTCGCCGCCCGGTACATCGCCGAGCAGTTCCGCCACCTGGGTCTTAAGCCCGCCGGGACCGACGGCAGCTACTACCAGCGCGTGCCGTTTGAGGAAGTAAAACCCGGCACCGGCGGCTACCTCGTGGCGGGCCGCGACACGCTCCGCCAGGGGGCCGATTTCATCCAACTCGAAGGCGAGCGGGCGAGCCTGCCCAGCGCCCCGGTCGTGTTCGCCGGTTACGGCTGGGTGGACGCCGCCAAGGGTCAGGACGATTACAAAAACGTGGACGTGAAGGGCAAAATCGTGGTCGTGACCATCGGCACGCCCGACGCCAAATCGCCGAACGAGATTTTCGGGGCGACCGAAAAGAAAACCGCGATGGCCGCCGAACGCGGGGCCGCCGCGCTGATTGAAATCTTCGCCTACCCGGTGCCCTGGAAAACCGTCGTGCAGTACTTCGGCGGCGAAAGCATGCGCCTGGCCGACCCCGACAAGAAAAAAGCCACCATGCCCCACCTCTGGTTGAGCGGGTCGAGCAAGAAGTCCGTGCCCAACACCCTCGCTGCGATGACCCTCAGCGTGCCCGGCTCCAACCGCCGCACCGTGATTTCGCCCAACGTGGCGGGCATCATCGAGGGCACCGACCCGGCGCTCAAAGCCCAGTACGTCGCGCTGACGGCGCACTACGACCACGTCGGCGTGGGCAAGCAGGGGGGCGGCAACTTCACCCCCGCCGACAGCATTTTCAACGGCACCCGCGACAATGCCTTCGGTACCGCCGCCGTGCTGCTGGCTGCCAAAGCCTTCACCCAGCAACGGCCCAAGCGTTCGCTGCTGCTCATCGCCTACACGGGCGAGGAACTGGGCCTGTTCGGCAGCGAATACTACGCCGAACACCCGCTGGTGCCCCTGAAGCAGACTGTCTTCAACCTCGATTGCGACGGCGCGGGCTACAACGACACCACGAAAGTGACCGTCATCGGCCTCAGCCGCACCGACGCCAAGCCGCAGCTTGAAGCCGCCGCGCAGGCCTTCGGCCTGACGGCCATCGACGACCCGGCCCCGGAGCAAAACCTCTTCGAGCGGTCGGACAATTTTAATTTTGCCAAAAAAGGCGTCCCCGCCCCCGACTTTGCGCCGGGCTTCACCAAATTCGACGCCGAGATTTTCAAGTACTACCACCAGGTGACCGACAACCCCGACAGCGTCAGCTACCCCTACGTGCTGAAGTACTGCCAGGCGTTCATCCACGCCGGTCGCCTCATCGCCAACCGCCCCACGGCCCCCAAATGGACCCCCGGCGACAAATACGAGAAGGTGGGGCAGGAGTTGTACGGGAAGTGAATTGTTGACTTGTCGAATTGTTGAAGAAGCGGCCCGGAAGATTACTTCCGGGCCGCTTCTTTATTTTTCTGGCAGCGTCTGCTTTTCAACAATTCAAAATTCAACAACTCACCTTTGATGATGATACAGCAAAAACAAAAACAACCCCAGCCAGAGCACATCCACGAAGTGCCAGTAGAGCGCGGCGAGGCGGACGCGGAGTTGCTTGGGCGGGTTGACGCTGTACACGAAGGCATCCACGTAGCTGCGGTGGCGCAGGGCTTCAACGAGCAGCACGCCCATCGCCGCCAGCCCCCCCAGCACGTGGGCAATGTGCAGCCCCGAAAGCAGGTAGATGAAGGCCCCGGCGGCGTTGCGGCTCAACGCGACGCCCTCCACCATCATGTCGCGCCAGCCGAGAAGTTGCAGGGAAATGAACGTCAGGCCCAGGCCGAATGAAGTGGCAAGCAGCAGCCGGTAGTGCAGAAACCGCTCGTGGCGGAGCGCCCGCCGGGCGGCGTGGAAGGTAAAACTGCTCACGACCATCACCGCCGTACTGCCCCAGAACACCCGGGGCAGGCTCACATCCACCCAATCGGGACCGCTTTGCCGCACAAGGTAGGCGAACAGAATGAACCCAAACACCAGCGCGCTGCCCAGCACACCCAGTTTGAGCATGAACGCCAGTGGCTCCCGGCGGCGGGTCAGCCAGGGTTCGGAAGGAGCCGTTTTCTGGGTACGCGGTTCGGCCATGACGGTGAAAACGTTTGGGTAACGAAGTTAAAAACTTGTTCGGGGAAAAACCGCAAGCCCCGCGTTTTTGCTACGACAGGAACCCCTGCCAGACCGAATGGTTTGAAAATAGCGGCGAAAGGTCGGTTTCCTGCGAAAAAAAACCGTACACCGTCGAGCCGGAGCCGGTCATGCTGGCGTAAAACGCCCCGGCCTCGTACAACTGCCGCTTGATTTCCCCAATCGCCGGGTAGCGGGGCAGCAGACTTTCCTCGAAATCATTCCGCACCGCGTCGCGCCAGGTTTCGCGGGGTTGCCGGAGCAGCGTCCGCAGGTCGGGGTCGGGGCGGCGGGGCACCACGCCCGCGTAGGCTTCCGCCGTGGAAACGTGGATGCCGGGGTTGACCAGCACCGCCCACGTGCCCGCCAGCGAGAACGGAATCTCCTCAAATTCGTCGCCTTTGCCGAAGCAAAACCGGGGGGTGTTTTTCACGAAAAACGCGCAGTCGCTGCCCAACTTTCGGGCATAAATTTCCAGTTCTTCGTCCACCAGGCCCAGGCTGAACCGCTCGTTGAGGCCCCGCAGCGTGAAGGCCGCGTCGGCCGAACCGCCGCCGAGTCCGGCACCGATGGGCACGGCTTTATGCAGGTGGAGGTACACGGGGGGCAAGGCGTGGTCGGCTTTCAGGAGGAAATACGCCTTCAGGCACAGATTCGTTGCCTCGGCGCCGGGAATGGAGAGTCCCGTGCTGCGGAAACTCGTCGTTTTGGCGGGCAGGATTTCGAGCATGTCGGTCCAGCCCACGGGGTAAAACACCGATTCGAGGTTGTGAAAGCCGTCGGGCCGCCGCCCGGTGATGCGCAGCCCGAGGTTGATTTTGGCGTTGGGGAAGAGAATCATGCGTTCCCCCTTGAGGGGGTTGGGAGTGTTTTTGCAAAGAAACGCGGAGCTTTTCGTTTTTTTGCGGGCCGAAAAAAGTCCCAGTTCAGAAAATGAAAAACAAGGAATAAGAAATGAAAAAGTAAAAAGGCAGGTCACTTCTTCATTTTTCATTTCTTATTCCTTGTTTTTCATTTGCTCGCCTCCCCGCATGACCCTTCCCGAAATCTTCGATTCTTTCAACCGCCTCAACGTCCTCATCCTCGGTGACATCATGCTCGACGCCTACGTGTGGGGCAAGGTTGAGCGCATTTCGCCCGAAGCGCCGGTGCCCGTCGTGGTGGCCCAGCGCCGGGAGTTCCGCCTCGGCGGGGCGGGCAACGTGGTGCTCAACGTGGCCGCACTCGGCGCGAAGGCCGTCATTTGCTCCGTGGTGGGCCGCGACGGCTACGGCGACCAGTTGTTGAGGATTTTGGACGAAAACGGCCTTTCCCGCGAGGGCATCGTGCAAAGTCACGAGCGCATCACGACGGTGAAAGAGCGCATCATCGCCGGGTCGCAGCAGGTGGTGCGCGTGGACACCGAAACCGACGCCCCCATCGCCGAGACCGACCGCCGGGCGCTGGTCGAAAGGGCGAAAAAACTTGCCGAAACCGCCGACGTCATTATTTTCGAGGACTACGACAAAGGCGTGCTCAACGCCGAAACCATCGCCGAGGTGACGGCCTTCGCCAACGCCCGAGGCATCCCGACGGTGGTGGACCCCAAAAAACGGAATTTTCTGCATTACCACGGCGTGACGCTCTTCAAACCCAACTTGAAAGAACTCCGCGAAGGCCTCAACCTGACCGTGGACGGGCGCAACCCGGCGGAACTCGAAACCGCCGTGGCTCGACTCAAAACTACGCTCCGCGCCCAGGGCACGCTCATCACGCTCTCCGAACGGGGCGTTTTCATTGATTTTCGGGAAGAAAAACACCACCTCCCCGCCCACGTCCGGCAAATCGCCGACGTGTCCGGCGCGGGCGATACGGTCATCAGCATTGCCGCCTGCGCCCTGGCCCTGGGCCTGCCGCCCCGCCAACTGGCCGCGCTGGCCAACCTCGGCGGCGGGCTGGTGTGCGAGTCGGTGGGCGTGGTGCCGATTGACAAACGACTCCTGCTCGAAGAAGCCCAGCGCGAAGGACTTTGATTTTTCCGGAAAACCTCCTCTTTTTTCATGCACATCGTCATCCTCGACGGCTACACGCTCAACCCCGGCGACCTCACCTGGGCGCCGTTTGAAGCCCTCGGCACGCTCCGCTACTTCGACCGCACGCCGGTTGACGCAACCATCGAACGCGCCCGCGACGCGGAAATCATCATCACCAACAAAGCCCCCGTCACGGGCGAGATGATGGCGCAGTTGCCCAACCTGAAGTACGTCGGCGTGACGGCCACGGGCTTCAACATCGTGGACGTGGCGGCGGCGCGGGAGCGCGGCATCGTGGTCACTAACGTGAGTGATTACGGCTCGATGGCCGTGGCCCAGCAGGTGTTCGCGATGATTCTGAACTTCACCAACCGCATTCAGGAACACAGCGAGAGCGTCCGCGCGGGTGGCTGGGCGGCCTGCCCGGATTTTGCCTACACGCTCCGCCCGATACCCGAACTGGGCGGGAAAACCCTGGGGCTGATGGGCTACGGCAACATCGCCCGCGCCGTGGCCGACATCGGGCGGGCCTTCGGGATGCGCATCCTGGCCAACCGGCGGAACCCGCAACCGGAGCCGGACGTCGAGTTCGTGGATGTAGACGGGTTGTTCCGGGAAAGCGATTTTCTCTCGCTCCACTGCCCGCTGACGCCCGAAACGCAGGGATTGGTCAACGCCCGGACGCTGGGGTTGATGAAACCCACCGCGCTGCTGGTCAACACGGGCCGGGGGCCGCTGGTGGTGGAGGCAGACCTCGCCGCCGCGCTCCGGGAAGGGAAAATCGCCAGTGCCGCCGTGGACGTGCTGTCGAAAGAGCCGCCTTCGGCGGACAACCCGTTGCTGTCGGCCCCCAACTGCGTCGTCACGCCCCACAACGCCTGGGCGGCGGTGGAAGCCCGGCAGCGGTTAATGCAGGGCGCGGCCGACAACCTGCGGGCGTTTTTGGCGGGCAAGCCGGTGAATGTGGTGGGTTAAGAGCAGAGAGCAGAGTGATGAGAGCAGAGAAAACGTCACAATCTCTTCTCTCATCACTCTGCTCTCTGCTCTTACTTCACCCCAAACTTCGCCCGCAATTCCTCCGAAAGCCCGGCCTTCGGCAGAATCACCGTCACGGTGTTGAGCGCGAAGTACGGCTCCGACACGTGGATGTACCCCCGGAACGGCCCGGCGTCGCCCCAGGAATTTTTCACGATGAAAAACCGCTTCCCCGCCGGGCTGAGGGCCGTGCCGGTGATTTGCATCAGGTGGTCGTCGGTGGTGATTTGGCTGTCAAACAGTTGCTGGCGGAGTTCGGGCGTGGCAGGTTTTTCCGCCGCATCCGGGTTGGAAGCGTCGCCCTTCTGGACGGGTTCGAGGGCGTAGCCCCGGCGCTGGTTCCAGCCGGGGTTGCTCACGTCGGCGTCCCACATAACCGTGTAACCCCGCTCGATGGACGAGTTGACCGCCGCGAAAAGCTCCGGCAGCGGCACGTTGAGGTAACTGCCGTTGGCCCAGTTGTCGGGAATTTCAACGATGAAGGGCTGGTAAAACGGGCGGTGCGTGTAGCTGGTGAGGCTGACGTACTCGTCGGGGTTGAATTGGAGGATTTGGGCGGCGAATTCCTTCGGCGTGTAGGTTTTGCCGTTGAACTCAAACGTCGCGGGCGGGGTGCCCAGCGCCTCGTCGAGAATTTTCACGAAACCCGTTCGCCAATCCATCGGGACGGGTTGTTGTTTGATGACACCGTCGAGGTACGCCCGCAGGTTTTTGACCAACTGGCTGTGGTCGTGGCCCCGCTGGCCGGGCTTGAGGCCGGCGTAGGCCGCTTCAGGCATGGCCCCGTAGGTCTGGATGGCGTGGAGCACGTCGTGGCCGAGGCCGCCCTCGTCGAACTGGGCCTTGCCCTGCCGCCGGACGTAGTTGTCGGCTTTTTCGAGGTAGATGTTCCGGACGGTGAACATTTCCGACAAATCCAGTTCGCCCAAATTCTTCCGCAAGCCTTCCGATTCGAGCATCGCGGTGGTCGAAAAACTCCAGCAGGTGCCGGTCGCCCCCTGGTTTTTCACCGCCGTGGCGGGCAGTTGCTTCGTGACGCGCAGGCCCAGTTCGGGAGTCTGAGCGTGGAGGAAGTTGGCGGTTGGCAGTGGGTAGTTGGCAAACAGCAGGAGGGCGAGGAGGCGGCTGGCTTTGCTGAATCGAAGCGGGTTCATGGATTGAAGAAGGCAGTTGACGAAAGGTAGGAAAATCGGCTTTAGCCGGAACGGATAGGCTTGGTTGGAGCGCAAAAAGGGCGGGTTAGCAACCCGCCCCACAACAGATTTTTCTTACTTCGCCACCTTCCGGGCCACGGCCAGCAGTTCGTCGGGCGAGTGCAGGCCGATGACTTTTTTCACCACGCGGCCGCTGGCGTCGATGAAAAACAAGGTCGGGTAGGCGTCGAGGGGGTACACGTCGGCCAGGGCCGGGCCTTCGCCTTTTTCCATGTCCATTTTCACGCTGACGAATTTTTTGTTGAAAAACTCGCCCACTTTTTTGTCGGGAAACGTCCGGGCCTGCATCAGCTTGCAGGGTCCGCACCAGGAGGCGTAGGCGTCGAGGAAGACGAGTTTGTTTTCTTTTTTGGCCTTTGCGAGGGCGTCTTTCCAGCGGCCTTCAAAAAACTGGATGCCGGTTTTGCCCTCGTCCTTCGGGGCGGGTTTGTCAGCGGCCTGAGCGGTGAAACCAACGGCGATGGTCAGTAGGAGCAGGAGAAAACGAAAACGGGTCATGGTGTTGAAAACGGGGGAATGTTCGGAAAGCGTAACGCAAAGTTGGCGGTTTTCCGTTTCGGCTCAACGCCGAAAAGGACTGGTTTAACGAATTTTTTGACTCAACTTGGGCCTGCAAATCAATTCGCTAGCCTTACCTGACCTTCTCACCTAAAAATCATTTCCGTGAAAACCATCCTCATCACCGGCGCTTCGGCGGGCATTGGCCGGGCCACGGCCCGGTATTTCGCCCAAAATGGCTGGAACGTGGCCGCCACCATGCGCCGCCCCGACGCCGAAACCGAGCTTACCCGATTGCCCAACGTCAACCTCTTCCGCCTCGACGTGACCGACGCCGCCAGCATTCAGCAGGCGATTACCGACGCCCGTACGGCCTTCGGGGGCATCGACGCGGTGGTCAACAACGCGGGCTACGGGGCCGTGGGCGTGTTTGAGGCCGCCACGCCGGAGCAAATTCAACGGCAGTTCGACACCAACGTGTTCGGGGTGATGAACGTGATTCGCGAAATTCTGCCCCATTTCCGCGAAAAACGCGACGGAACCATCATCAACGTCACGTCGATGGGTGGGCTGATTACTTTCCCGATTTACAGCGTGTACCACAGCACGAAGTGGGCGGTGGAAGGGTTTGCCGAATCGTTGCAATTCGAGTTGAAACCCTTCAACATCCGGGTGAAAAACATCGAACCGGGGGCCATCAGGACCGAGTTCTACGACCGCTCGCAGGATTTATTCAAAAAAGAAGGGCTGACGGCCTACGACGAATACCAGCGCGTGACGTTCGCCAATTCGCAAAAAGAAGGCGAAAACGCACCCGGCCCCGAGGTGGTGGCGAAAAAGATTTTCCAGGCCGCCAACGACCGGAGTTTCCGCCTGCGCTACCCGGTGGGCAACCAGGCCCCCGTGCTGCTGGCCCTGCGGCGGTTGCTGCCGACGGGCTGGTTTACGAAGACCGTGGGCGGGTATGTGGAGAGGGGGTTCAAACGATAAATTCCATCCGATTTCAAACGCAAAAGCCTCCCCACTGTGGGGAGGCTTTTGCGTTTGGAGGCACGGGCGGCTCTCATCGCCCCACCCCAGTTTACGCGTAGGAATTGAGCATGACGGGCATGACAAGCATCAGGATGTCTTCGCCTTTTTCCTGCTCGGAGGGCACCAGCAGGCCGGCGCGGTTGGGGGCCGAGAGTTCGAGCGACACCATGCGGCTGCTCAGGTTGCTCAGCATTTCGATCAAAAACTTGGCGTTGAAGCCGATTTCCATCGGTTCGCCGCTGTACTCGCAGGCCAGGCGCTCGTTGGCTTCGTTGGAGTAGTCGAGATCTTCGGCCGAAATCTGAAGTTCGTCGCGGGTGAGCTTGAGGCGAATCTGGTGGGTGGTTTTGTTCGAGTAAATCGAAATCCGCCGCAGCGAACCCAGGAGTTCGAGGCGGTTGATGGTTAGCACGTTGGGGTTGTTGGTCGGAATGGCGTTTTCGTAGTCGGGGAAGCGCTCGTCGATCAAACGGCAGATCATCCGAATGTTGCTGAACCCGAAAAACGCGTTCGACTTGCTGAATTCGGCTTTCACCGGCGTGTCGTCACCCGGCAGGGTGGACTTGAGCAGGTTGAGCGCCTTGCGCGGGATGATCATCGATTCGCTGCTGCCGGTGGTCAAATCGTCGCGGCGGTAGCGGATGAGCCGGTGGCCGTCGGTGGCGACGAACGTGGCGTGGTCACTGCTCAATTGCACGAACATGCCCGTCATGGCGGGCCGCAGGTCGTCGGTTGAAGCGGCAAAAATCGTGTTGCCGATGGCCCGGCCCAGCACGTCGGCGGTCAGGTCCACGGTGAGGCTTTTGTTGACGGTCGGGACTTTTGGGAAATCAATCGGATTCTCGCCCGAAAGTTTGTAGCGGCCGTTTTCCGAAATGATTTCGGCGGCAAACGTGTCCCCGTCGATTTTAAACGTAATCGGCTGTTCGGGCAACCCCCGGAGCGTGTCGAGCAAGAGCTTGGCGGGCACGGCGATGGCCCCCTTGTCGGCCGATTCCACCTCGATGTCGGTCATCATCACGGTTTGCAGGTCGGAGGCCGTGGCGGTGAGCGTGTTGCGGTCGAGTTGGAACAGGAAATTTTCCAGAATCGGCACAATCGGGTTGGTGGCCACGACGCCGTTGATGGCCGAAAGCTGCTTGAGCAGGGCCGACGAAGACACGACGAATTTCATGGAGTAAGGCGTTGAGCGTTAGCGAAGTTGCGGGTGATTTCGGAAGGATGAAGGTAAATTGAAGGGGACAAAAATACAATTTCGGCGGGAAAATAGGGGTGAAATTTTCAAACCTGCCGACCTTTACCCTTCAACCCACCCGTGCCATGCTCAACCCCGCGACGCTCCATTTCCTGACCAATTTGAAAGCCAACAACAACAAACCCTGGTTCGACGCCAACCGGCCAATTTACGAAGCCGCCAAAACGGATTTTCTGAAGTTCATCACGAGGGTCATCGACGAACTGGGTCGCCTTGACCCGGCCATTGCTGAGGCCAACCTCCAGCCCAAAGCCTGCACCTTCCGCATCAACCGCGACGTGCGGTTTTCAGCCGACAAATCGCCCTACAAAACCAACCTCGCGGCCTGGTTCCACGCTGGGGGCAAGCACACCAATTCGGCGGGGTACTACCTGCACGTTCAGCCGGGCGGGGCGTTCGCGGCCGGGGGCCTGTACATGCCCGAGCCGACGGTGCTCGCCGCCCTGCGCCAGGAAATCGACTACAACCTGCCCGCGTTTGAGGCCCTGCTCAACCACCCCGATTTCAAAAGCCACTTCACTGGCCTAAGCCGGGAGGACGCTCTGCAACGCCCGCCGAAAGGCTACGAAGCGACTAACCCCGCCATCGAATACCTGAAACTGAAGAGTTTCACCGCCTCGCACCCCCTGCCCGACGCTGTGCTGACCGGCCCCGCTCTGCTCGACGAGGTGATGGGAGCCTTTCGGGGTTTGCAACCGCTGGTGCGGTTTCTCAACGGGGCGCTGGGGTAGCTCATACTTTTGCTTTTTTGTCCTTTTCGGCGTCTTTCGCTTCTTTTTTGGCCCGGTTGCGCTCCGCGCCGAACCGGATAATTTCCCCGATCAGGGCTTCAGGAATCGGGGTGGGGGTTTGCATGGTGGGTAACCGGATTCGGACGTCAATTCACGCCGAAAGTAGAAAATCAGAGGGGACCCCGCCGCGGTATCCTCTTTTTTCGATTGCGAACGGGTCGGAGCGATTCCCGCCCGTTCGCCTATTTTTGTGCCTTTTTGTTTCGCCTCCCGGCATGACGTTTGAAATTCAGCGGCAAGACCCGCACTCCTCGGCCCGCACGGGCCGACTTACCACCGACCACGGTTCCATCGAAACGCCCATTTTCATGCCCGTCGGCACGGCGGGCAGCGTGAAGGCCGTCCACCAGCGCGAACTCCGCGACGACATCCGGGCGCAAATCATTCTTGGCAATACGTACCACCTGTACCTCCGCCCCGGCCTCGACGTACTCGAAGAGGCAGGCGGGTTGCACCGTTTCACCGGCTGGAACGGACCCATCCTGACCGACAGCGGTGGCTACCAGGTGTATTCGCTGGCGGGAACAGGCCGAAAAATCAAGGAGGAAGGCGTGACCTTCCGTTCGCACGTGGACGGCTCGACGCACGTGTTTACGCCCGAACGGGTCATGGACATTCAGCGCAGCATCGGGGCCGACATCATCATGGCCTTCGACGAATGCACGCCCTACCCCTGCGACTACGGCTACGCCCGCCAGAGCATGGAACTCACCCACCGCTGGCTGCGCCGCTGCTGTGACCGCTTCGACCGCATCGAAGGCAAGTATGGCTACTCGCAGACGCTGTTTCCAATCGTACAAGGCAGTACGTACGCCGACTTGCGGCGGCAATCGGCAGAAATCGTTGCCAGTTTTGAACGGGAAGGCAACGCCATCGGCGGGCTTTCGGTGGGGGAGCCAGCAGAAGTGATGTACGAAATCACCGAGCAGGTGTGTAGCGTTTTGCCCAAAAACCGTCCCCGGTACCTGATGGGCGTGGGTACGCCCGCCAACGTTCTCGAATCAATCGCGTTGGGCGTGGACATGTTCGACTGCGTGATGCCTACCCGCAACGCCCGCAATGGCATGCTTTTTACAACGCAGGGCATCCTGAACGTCCGGAACGAAAAGTGGCGGCGGGATTTTAGTCCCCTCGACGAGGCATTGGGCGGCTACGTCAGCACAACGTATTCGAGAGCCTACCTCCGGCATCTGGTGCGCTCCGACGAAATGCTTGGTGCTCAGATTGCCAGTGTTCATAACTTAACGTTTTACCTCTGGCTGGTGGCTGAAGCCCGGCGGCACATCGCGGACGGTACGTTCGTTTCCTGGAAAAATGCAACGATTCCACAGGTTATGCGGAGGCTGTAAACCTGTGGAAATTCGTGCCCAACTGCTTGACCCGACTGAACGAAAGTCTTTTGAAAGCCCATTCAACCCTGAATTGAATCAGAAAAGAATCCCGATCACGGGGCGGAAGATGCGGGGGAATAATTTTTTGTAGTTCAACTTTTACCTATACTTTTGCGCCGGTCGCCAAAGAGGAATTCCGCCAGGGTGACGCGATTGACAAGAGTCCAATTCCTTTTTTAACAACCCCTCCCAAACAGACATGAAGAAATTTCACGCTCTTCCATGCCTTCTGGTTCTTGCGTTGGGCTCGCTTCTTTCGCCGAGCGGGCAGGCGCAGGACACGACTTCCCGCGCCAACCGTTATAACCCCAATGCGCTCTACGAAGGCCCGAACAAGCTGAACACGTGGTCCATCTCGATCAGCGGAGGGTCTCCCCAGTTTTTCGGTGATCTGCGCCAGTATGACTTCTGGCCGACCGGTGCCAACAGCGACCGGAGCGTGAGCGAGCGCGGTGCCTGGGGCATCAGCGCGTCCGTCAACAAGCAGTTCTCGCACCTGTTCGGGGCCTCGCTGGTGGGCGACATCGGGACACTCAAGGGCACGAAGTACCGGATTTACAATTCGTACTTCACCTCGGACTTCCGCCAGTTGAGCCTGATTGGAACCGTCAACCTGAAATCGCTGCTGCTCGGGCCGCGCAAGTTGAACCGCTGGAAAATCGACCTGTACGCCGGTGGTGGCCTGATGTGGTTCCGTTCGGAAGCGTTTGAAATCGGCACGAACCGCCTCAAACGCTTCACCAACGGCGACGGATCGGCGCGGTTTTACGGCTTTGATTCCGATTCGAAGTGGACGAAAGAACTGGTCGTGCCCGTGGGCCTGGCCATTAACTACGAACTTTCGCCCCGCTTCGACATCGGCCTCGATTTTGGCCTTAACAACGTCAATACCGAGAAACTCGATGCCACCGTGGGCGGTGACGCTTCCAGCGCCTACGACCTGGTGGGCAACCGGGGAAACATTTTTGACGGTCGTAAGGGACTTTCCGACCTCGACAAGTGGGGCAAAGCGGCCATCATGCTGACTTACAAACTGGGCCGCAACGCCGTCAGCCCCGGCCGTGGCAAGGTGTACGACCCGGCCCGGGGCACCTACCACCTGCGTTACGTGGATCCGAAACTGCTCATCAAGCCGCCGAAGATTCTGACCATCGACGAAATCGATTCCATCGCGAAAGCCAACCGTCCGAAGGACATCGACCCCCGGCTGCTGCTTGATACCGACAACGACGGCGTGTCCGACTACTTCGACAAACAGCCCAACACGCCTCCGGGCAGCATCGTGTCGGGTTCGGGCGAGGCCATTGATTTCGAGAAAATCGTCAACAACCTGATCCCCGGCAGTGGCTGCATGGAAATTTTCGCCAACGTGCAGTTTGACACCGACAAGAGCATCATCCTGCCCCAGTACCAGGAAATGCTGAACCGCATCGTGGAGTTGATGAACCGGGTGCCCTGCCGCCTGCAACTGACCGGCCACGCCGACCGCCGCGCTTCCGACCGCTACAACATGGGTCTGGCCGAGCGCCGGGTGCAATCCGTGAAGAAATACCTCATCAACGCGGGCGTCAACGACCCGTCGCGCATCATCACCGACTCGTTCGGGGCCTTCAAGCCGATTGCCGACAACGCCAGCCGCGAAGGGCTGCGCAAGAACCGCCGCGTGGAACTGCGCTTCATTCCTTAACCAGCGAGGTGTGTAGAAACGAAAAACCCGGCGGGCCACAGCCCGCCGGGTTTTTCATTTCCCGCAGCCGGAAGCGTAGGAAAAAGAAGCAGCCCGAAACGAAAAAGGGCCTGTCCGCGCCGGACAGGCCCTTTTTCGTAACAAAACGGATTACAAATTCATCAGCGATTCCCGGCGGCGCATTTTTCCGGCCGGAATGCCAAACATCATCTTAAACCGGCGGCAGAAGTAGGCCGTGTCTTTGTACCCCACCTCGGAGCCGATGGCCCGGATGCTTTTCTTGCTGGTGCGGAGCAAGCCCACGGCGGCTTCCATGCGCTGATACTCGATGTAATCCTGCGGGTTGATGCCAGTGAGCATTTTGAAATACTGCCCGACGTAATCCTCCGAAACATTCGCCACGTTGGCCAGCACTTTGTTCGACAAGTCACCGCCGATGTTGTTTTTGATGTAGGCGAAAATGTCAATCAGCCGGGGGTCCTTGAAGTACGTGCTGTTGGTGGCCAGTTGCTCGACGAACAGGCGGTTTTTCAAAATGTACCGAATCACCTCGATGGCGATTTCCTCGGTTTTAATCTTGATGATACGCCCGCGACCCGGCGAATCGATGAAATCTTCGGCCAGAATTTGCCGGATGGCTTCAGCGAGTTGGGTCTCGTCTTTTTTGATGATAAACGGCGGAATGTCGAGCGAAGTAAAGAAATTGACCGAATCGAACACCTTCGCCTCGAACGACACCATGCCGAAGGAGTTTTCCAACTGACCGATTTTGCTGCCTTCCCGGTTCGACTCGAAGTACGTCTCGCGGTAGGTCATAAACTCTTCATTGCTAATCACTTTGGGCGTACCGGGATTGCCATACGTGATGGACAGCATCTTGCCGCCGGGAATGAACAGCATATCGCCTTCTTCGGCCTTCGTATCGTCATCGCCAAACGAAACTTCGCCTTTGTAAAGAATCAGCAACGTGTTATCGACGTCGTAGAAATTCTTGATGCGGATGGATTGCAGCATCCGGATGTGCCGCGCTTTGATGAACTTAACCCCGAGCGATTCAATGATTTTATTGTAATCTTCCATTGGACAGACGGGCTATCTGGATGGCTTCAATGCGTTTGCGCGAAAGAAATTTGTACAAAACTAATAACCCAAATTACAAATGCAAATAAAAACAAAAAAGTGCGCGGCTCGAGAAGGGCCGCGCACTTTTCCTAAACCGGGTTTTTGAGGGTAAACTGCCTTATTTCAACAATTCACGGGCAATGACGATTTTTTGTATTTCAGAGGTGCCCTCGTAAATCTGGGTAATTTTCGCGTCGCGCATCAGGCGCTCCACGTGGTACTCCCGGACGTACCCGTACCCTCCGTGCACTTGTACGGCTTCGGTGGTAATTTCCATGGCGGCTTTGGAGGCAAACAGTTTGGCCATGGCGGCGGCTTTCACGTAATCGCCGTGTTCGTCCTTCAGCCGGGCCGCCTGGAGGCACAGCAGCCGGGCGGCTTCAATCTGCGTGGCCATGTCGGCGAGTTTAAATTGAATGGCCTGGTGCTCGGCGATGGGCTTGCCGAACGAGCGTCGCTCTTTGGCGTAGGCCCGGGCCAGTTCGTAGGCCCCCGAAGCGATGCCCAGGGCCTGCGCGGCAATGCCGATGCGCCCGCCGTTAAGGGTGGCCATGGCGAATCTAAAGCCGAAGCCGTCGTCGCCGATGCGGTTCTCTTTGGGCACTTTCACGTCGGTGAACATCAGCGAATGCGTGTCGGAGGCCCGGATGCCCATTTTGTTTTCTTTTTTTCCAATCGAAAAACCGGGGGTGTCTTTCTCGACAATCAGGCAGTTGATGCCCCGGTGCTTTTTCTCCGGGTCGGTCTGGGCCATGACCAGGTACACCGACGCCGAACTGCCGTTGGTAATCCAGTTTTTGGTGCCGTTGAGCAGGTAGTGGTCGCCCATGTCCTGGGCGGTGGTGTGCTGGGAGGTGGCGTCAGAGCCGGCCTCGGGTTCGGAGAGGCAAAAGGCCCCGATGATTTCGCCCGTAGCCAGGCGGGTGAGGTACGTTTGTTTTTGTTCTTCGGTGCCGAACTGCTCCAGCCCCCAGCACACGAGCGAGTTGTTGACCGACATGATGACCCCGCAGGAGGCGTCCACCTTGCAGATTTCTTCCATGGCCAGCACGTAACTGACCGTGTCGAGGCCGCTGCCCCCGTACTCGGGCGAGACCATCATGCCCAGAAAGCCCAGTTCACCCATGCGCCGCACCTGCTCGGCGGGGAATTTGGCCTGCTCATCGCGCTCGATAACGCCGGGCAGGAGTTCGTTCTGAGCAAAATCGCGGGCGGCTGCCTGCACGGCCCGCTGTTCTTCGGTCCATTCAAAGCCCATCGTCGGGGCGAGAAGCGTATTCATAAAAAGTGGTTTTCGGGGTGCGGTGAATGGGCAAAGGTACAAAAAGACCACGGCAGCCCACCGAGTGAAAAACGACGCAACGACGCCGGTGGTTTTCACCGAAAAATAAAAAAGCCGTCCCGAATCCCGGAGACGGCTTTTCGCTAAAAAACGCTGCTTAGTTGGCGTACTTCAACACTTTGTGCGTGGAAGCGGGCTGCCCTTCGGCCTGAACCCGCAGCAGGTAGAGGCCGTCGGGCTGGTTGGTGACGTTGACCGGTACCCGGTTCAGGCCGGGCTGGCCTTCGAGGCGCTGGCTGAACACCTCCCGGCCCGTCAGGCTGTACAAGCCCAGGGTCACCGGAGCCGCCGAGGGCAGCAGCACTTCGGCCGTCAGCGCGCCCGACGAGGGGTTGGGCGACACCACGACGTCGAAGGCGATTTCGCGCAGCTCTTCCTGCTCGGCGGCCAGGCGGGCGTTGCCCGTAGGCGGGTAAAGGAACTTTTGGGGGACGAATTGCCGCGCCTGCCCCGGATACTGCCACTCCAGCTTGGCCATGGCCATGCCGCTGCCTTCGTAGTACTCCAGCCTCACCTCGTACTTCTGGCCCCCCGTCAGGCTCAGCGTCACGGCCCGCTCGTCGGCGGTGTGGGCCTGCCAGTGATCGACCACCACCTGCCCGCCCAGCCACAGGCGCAGGCCCTCGTCGGAGGTCAGCGTCAGGGTGTAGCTGCCGCTGGTGGGGGCTTCGAGCTGGCCTTCCCAGCGCACCGAGAAGTGGTTGGTGGGCAGGCCGGGGGCCGGTTCGTCGGCCCACGTGAAGTTCACCTGGCTGTCCGTCCGCACCAGCGACGCAACTCCTGCCAGGTTTGGGTTGGGAAAATACGTGCCGCGCAACCCGGTGCCGCCGCCGCTGGGTGGCGTGCTGCTGAGGGGCGGGGTGGTGGGGGTGTCGGTGGCCGGGCAGGCGATGGCCGTCAGGCCCACGAAGCCGCCGCTGCCG
>ERZ1066118.229-NODE-229-length-58298-cov-12.388751_pt1 | contig 58298 bp, 53 predicted proteins | sample MGYA00382765_ERZ1066118 | MGnify/ENA primary metagenome ERZ1066118 (study PRJEB33369, sample SAMEA5778348) | biofilm metagenome | biome: Industrial cooling water; feature: Water cooling tower basin; material: Biofilm | place: United Arab Emirates | collected...
GAAGACTACTTAAATCAATTTAATATTGAAGATCCTGAAGAAGGCGAAGCCGAAGTTGGGGAGACTGTATACTTTACCAACGCCGTTACAGAAATCTGGCTGGGAGAAAATGCCCAAGTTAGCCATACTAGAGTTGAACGGGAAAGCGTAGAAGCATTCCATATTGGTAAAACTGCAATTACTCAAGCACGGGATAGTCATTACACCTGCAATGCGATTACTTTGGGAGCAAAACTGTCGCGCCACAATTTAGAAGTCTTCCAGACGGGAGAACAGACAGAGACGATCCTCAATGGCTTAACTATGGTAGCAGGACAACAGACAGCCGATACCCATAGCGCGATCGCACTCAATTATCCTTATGGTATGAGCCGTCAACTTCATAAGTGCATCGTCGCCGATAAAGCCCACACTGTATTTAATGGTAGAGTCTTTGTTGCTAAAGCCGCTCAACTGACGGATGCAGGACAGCTCAACCGCAACTTACTTCTCTCTTCTAAAGCCAGAGTAGACACCAAGCCTCAACTAGAAATTATTGCCGATAATGTCAAGTGCAGTCACGGTGCTACCGTTAGCCAGTTAGAAGACGATGAAATTTTCTACCTCCAAAGTCGCGGAATTAACGCCACTGATGCCCAAAATCTGTTAGTCAACGCCTTCGCCGCTGAAATTATTCATCAACTTCCCATTCCTTCTTTACAAGAAACTTTACTCAAAGCCGTCACTCGCGAAGCTACAACACTAAACTCGTCCCGATAGTTTGCGTTCTGTTCCTTCTCTCGACTTGAACCATGACTTTTACCCAAGCAAGAACCCTCGCCGATATCGTCCGTGCTGACTTCCCCATTTTGCACCAGGAAGTTAACGGCAAACCCTTGGTATATCTAGACAACGCCGCTACTTCCCAAAAACCCCTACTCGTCCTCGATACCCTACGGGATTATTACGAGCAATATAACTCCAACGTCCATCGTGGCGTGCATACCCTGGCGGCTAAAGCAACCCAGGCTTACGAAGGAGCGCGAGATAAAGTGGCTGCGTTTGTCAATGCAGCGAAGCGAGAAGAAATTGTTTTTACTCGTAACGCTACCGAGGCAATTAACTTAGTTGCTTACAGTTGGGGTAATAGCAACATTCAACGGGGAGATGAAATTATCCTTTCCGTGATGGAACACCACAGCAACCTAGTTCCTTGGCAGCTGCTAGCACATAGAACGGGTGCGGTGTTGAAGTTTGTCGAACTGACTCCAGAGGAAGAATTTGATTTAGAACAGTTCAAGTCTCTGATTTCCGATAAAACCAAGCTCGTCGCTGTGGTTCACGTCTCTAATACTTTGGGATGCATTAGCCCAGTACAAGAGATAATTGCGATCGCCCATCAATACGGTGCGAAAGTTTTGATCGATGCTTGCCAAAGCGTACCACATATGCCTGTCAACGTACAGCAAATGGACTGCGATTGGTTAGTGGCTTCCGGTCATAAAATGTGCGCTCCCACGGGAATCGGCTTTTTGTATGGAAAGCTAGAATTGTTGCGATCGATGCCACCGTTTTTAGGTGGAGGTGAAATGATCGCCGATGTCTATTTAGATCGTTCTACATACGCCGATTTACCGCATAAATTTGAAGCTGGAACTCCAGCAATCGGAGAAGCGATCGCATTAGGAGCAGCTGTAGACTATTTAAGTGCGATCGGCATGGATAAAATTTATGCTTATGAATCAGAATTGACGCAATATCTATTCGAGCAACTCGCTCAAATTTCTGAAGTCCGCACCTACGGACCGCTACCTAAAATAGCAGGTGTGGGTAGAGCTGCTCTAGCTTCATTTACAGCTGGCGATGTCCATCCTCACGACTTATCTACTCTATTAGATCAGGCTGGGGTTGCTATTCGCGCCGGACACCACTGTACGCAGCCTTTACATCGTTACATTCACGCTCAGTCTACCGCACGGGCAAGTTTATCTTTTTACAACACCCGCGAAGAAATAGACGTATTCATTGCTGCACTGAAGGAAGCTGTAGAGTTTTTTGGTAGCATTTTTGGTTAAGGTGTAAGGGTGGGCTTGGCTCACCCAATTGACTCTAAAACTGGTTTTGATATGATTGCTACCTCAACTCCAGCAGAGCAAAGAACAGTGCTACATAACATTAGCTGGGAAACCTTTGAAGCCTTGCTTAAAGAGACAGGTGAAAACAGAGGTTCTCGCTTTGCTTATGACTGTGGCACTTTGGAAATTATGACTCCGCTTCTGGAACACGAAAGTCCTAAAATTCAGCTCGATCGCTTTATTCTAGTTCTAGCTGAAGAATTAAGTATTGAAATTAAAAGTGCTGGTTCAACAACTCTAAAAAGTCAGGTAGCTAATCGCGGTATAGAGCCAGATAATTGTTATTATATTCAAAATGAGTCAGCAATTAGAGGCAAGCTCAAGTTAGATTTAGCAATAGATCCGCCGCCTGACTTGGCAATTGAAATTGATATTACTAGTAGTTCTGTAAATAAATTTGGTATCTATTCTGCTTTAGGTGTTTCTGAGCTTTGGAGATACAACGGGAAAGAATTAAAATTTTATCAATTAGAAGCAGAAAGCTACACGGAGCGAGAATCAAGTCTTGCTTTTCCTCTTATATCTGTACGAGATATGAGTGAATTTATTCAGCAAATTCCTGCTCAGGGAGAAGTAGCTTTACTCAAATCTTTTCGGGCTTGGGTAAGGGATAAAATCGTTTATATGAGTAATGATTAATTCTGTTGTGGGCAAGTTAATTTGATTCTACTAACTGTTGAAACTTGACTTTCAATCCGTCGCGAGGATGCGGTGTAGGAGTTGCAATTAATTCTAAATCTTGCGGTAATAGCTGCCAATCGTATTCCCGTACCAATAGCGCAGCAAACAATTTCATCTCCAATTTGGCGAATTCTTTACCCAAACATTCCCTTACGCCACCGCCAAACGGCACGTATCCAAAGGGTTTGAGTTTATCCTCGCTCTGTTCCGAGTCGAATCGATCTGGGTCAAATTTTTCGGGATGATTATATATATTATTATCCTGATGAGTTTCGCCAATCTGGTAAAGAACAGACCATCGCTGCGGAATTTTGTAGCCATTAATCTCGCACTCTTGAATAACTTCCCGAAAACCGCCGCCGACTGGAGGAATTAAGCGTAAAACTTCCTTCAAAACTCGTTCTAAATAACTCATCTGCTTCAGTTGTTCAAAAGTTATTTCCTCACTATCAAATTGCTTTTGCTCCGCACGAACGACGGCTAATACGTGAGGATTTTGTGCTAATAACGTACACAAAGAAGCGATCGCAGATGTTAATGTTTCGTGTCCTGCAAATAATAACAATAATACTTGGTCTTTAATCTCTGCCAAACTAAGGCCGTTTCCCTCTTCGTCTCGCGCTTGTAACAGTAATCCTAAAGTATCTCGGTCTGAGGCAGGTTGTTGTTGGCGTTGATGTACGATTTCTTCAATTTGGATGAGCAATTGTTCGCGACAGCGCAACGCTCGACCAAATTTCGTCCAAGGTAAGGATAGAGGAACGGTAAACAAACCATTACACCAAGTTTCAAATAAATCGCCAAAACGAGAATCGGAACTAGAATCTGTTCCTATCAGTAACTTGCAAGCAACATCGAAGGTATATTTTCTCAGTTCTGGATACCAAGTCAGATTACCCATGTTTTGCCATTTATCCAGATAGCTGCGGGTAATAGCTGCCATTGTGGATGTGTAACCTGCAAGCGCTCTAGGTAGAAAAGCTTGCGCTAGTAGCTTGCGGCGCTTGATATGCTCTCCACCCGTTTGTACTGCTAGCGATGCCGAACCCAACAGCACTTTGGTAGAGTGAGGCCAACTGATAGCAAAATAACGGTTTTCGTTCGTTAATAGAAATTCGTTGGCTTTTGCTCCCGCTATTATCAGTGTAGGGCGACCGAACAGATGAGTTTTAAAAATGGCTCCATATCGCTTGTGTCGCTTTTTGTTAAAGTCGGAATCGCGCAAAAAGCTGATTGTTTCACCAATTATGGGTAGACCAAAGCTACCAGGGGGTAGATGTAGTGGCTCAGTACGGTTGATTATCATATGGCTCCTGAAAACTGCTCCTTCATAGTTTGCCACTAGTCTAAGGTTTATTTGTTTAATGAAGGTGCTATGGCTGTAGTGGTTTGCGAAGAGTTACGCAAAACAGGAAAAGATCCCGAACGCCATCCTGCAATCCATCTCGGTGGCTAGAACGTAGCTAATTTAGCTGGAGCATTCACGCTAATTTTTGTACAGCATTCAGAGAAAGTCAGAAGTTTGTCTCTATATTGCTAATAGTAGTCTCAAGCATAGGAGCGTGCATAACTCGTCTTAATGATGGCTAATAAACTTTAGCGTGAGAAGCAAGCGCACAACATAGCCGCGAGGAATGCATTTATGGCTGAGTATACCAATGATTGGCGATCGGACAACTTGAAGGAAAAAGATAAGCGATCGCTCGTACAAAAATATTTACAAAATCCCTTTTCCGTTACTTGGTCAACATTAGCTGCTCTATTTTCTACCGAAACACTACCCAGTGAATCTGCTGAAGAAATAGAGTCCAGCGATTCATTTCAACCGCAGGAATCGAATTCTATTTGCGATCGCAATTTCTATCCTCGTTTTACAGATCGGGTCGATCCTTCACTTTACTATACAGTTTTCTTTCCTCACCAACGATTTTAATTAAAGTAGGGTGGACATCGCCCGCTAAGCTCTACTCTCATGTCAAATGCTTAAATACCATCTTGAGAATATCTGGCTGAGCGAAAGGTTTGGTTAAATATCCTGAAGCACCAACGACTCTAGCTTTGACTCGGTTGATAATTCCTGTATTTGCCGTCACCATGATAATTGGCGTGTCTTTAAACAGAGAATGATTGCGGAGCAAACGACACAATTCATAGCCGTCAATTCCTGCCATATTGACATCTAGCAAGATTAGATCCGGCTTGACTTTAATAATTTGCATTAAAGCTTTAACAGGGTTATCGATCGTAAAAACTGAAAATAACTCGTCTTCTAAAAACTTTTTCAGTTCCTGTAACATTGCCGGGCTGTCGTCTACACAGACAATTTTATACTTGTTTCTAGTAGCCGGAGCATCGGGGATAACAGTTGGTGGGGATGTGGGAGCATCGAGGTGCGTGGGAGCAACTGGAGGTGTTGTCCGCGTAATCGGGAAATTAACTGGCGGGTGAGATTGAGAGCTATGCTCGGTCGGCTCTGCGTGTGGCTGTGGGGACTGTATGGGGAGAGGTTTTTCTTTTGCCGTAGAGAGTTGCGTCTCTCTCGCTGGTTCGCGCTCGAAAGCTTTTGAGGGTGCAGCCAGGCGGCGATCGCTTATATGACGATCGCGAATGTCATCTAGCGGTAAGGGGACTTTTTCTGGTATGACAATCGGTGTTGTTGATGGCGACGCAGTCCGATCGAACGTTCTCGGTAATTGGTCAAATGGCGCGTAGGGCTCTTGCAACAAAATCGTTCCTGCCGCAATGTATTGGTGTAAATTTTGCGCCAATTCGAGTTCGTCTTGATTTAACAGAATCGCTAGATGACGAAAACTGAAACCTTTGAGAATCGTACTAAATTTTTGTCGAATTTCTTGCGGAATTTGCTGTTCTAATTTGTGGCGGTTAGAGAAATAAAGCCTTTGGTAAGGGGAAAAAATTTCTGGTGCTAGAGCTTGCCACTTTTGCAGGCGCTTTTGACATAGATCGACAATCGGTTGCAGTTCGAGCCGACAAAAAATCTGTTCTAAGTTTGAGGTGCTGCTAAAGTCATATTGTCCCGATTTAACTAATAAAAATGACTCGAGCGTTTCTCCAACCAATTCTGCAACCAATTCTGCTGCACGCTCGGCATCCAAATACTGATGGTTAACTAACCAGCAAATAGCCTTATATTCGGGATTGGTATCTGAGTGCTGTTCTGCTTCAGTTTCAAAAATCAAACTCAATTGCGCTCTAGTTTCGCTCGTCAGCGTAGGTACTTTATAACTGAGGCGATGCAAATGACAGTCGAGGCGATCGAAAGCAGCAACTGAATGGGAAGCATAAGTAATCTTCCCTTCTTCAAGATAGATCGACCATGTAACAGCAACACTAGTCACCTTTAACAAGGCACTATCATAACAACTAGACAAGTGAGCTAACAAACTCAGCGGACTTAATTTCTGAAAGGTTCCACAGCTAGCCATTTAGCACTTAAACCTTTTTCCAAGCGATCGAATACTTAACTGATAAAGCCGATTCGGCAAAGCCTGAATTCCAAGCAGTTTGAATGTTTTTGTCTGAATCAATTGAGGCAAGAGAATTGAGATAATTTAGTAAAGTTTATGTAAAGATTGTCAGATGCATCTGCTTTTACACCACTAGAACCCCTGCAAATCATAAAAAATGACGGGAGGCAAACAGTTTCTATTGACTATAGCGCAATCTATAAAAATTAACCATCCTGTTTACAGTTTTTAGCTATTGGCACGCGATCGGGAATTTTGACATGTGGAAAAATCACATGTGGAAAAATAAGTAATTTGCCTTGTCGGTCTTGTATACGTAGTTATCTACACTTATCTATCTGTATTTACAACCTATTTTTTCCCTGCTGGAATGAATGTCAGTCAATTATTGAACTGACACAGTTGAAACTACGCAGATAAGAGAACTAGTAAAGTAAAAGCTGAATTATCATAGATAAATTGTTGTCAATGCCAGCAGCCCATCCCAACTCAGTCCACTAGTAAATCCACTAGTGAGTAAAAGCTACCTCTTATGTCAAGTAGCTAATCTCTCACCTAAATTGTAAGTATGTCTGACCAATTAAGACTTGATGAAGCAGTAGAATTTGCTGAAAATCCAGAACCTCGCTGTCCTTGCGTGTTACTTCTAGATACTTCAGGTTCGATGCAGGGAGAAGCAATAGATGCTTTAAATGAAGGACTGCGTGCATTGCGAACGGATTTATTACAAAATTCTCTCGCTGCTCGGCGGGTTGAGGTCGCGGTCGTAGTTTTTGATAGCAGTGTAAGAGTCATACAGGATTTCGTCACTCCCGACCAGCTTGAGCTACCAGAGCTGACAGCCCAAGGCTTAACTTGTATGGGAACCGGAATTCAACGCGCTCTAGATATGATCCAGTCTCGCAAAGCTACGTACCGCGCCCACGGAGTAGCTTACTATCGTCCCTGGGTATTTTTAATTACGGATGGGGAACCCCAAGGAGAATCAGAGCAATTAATCGAGCAGGTCAGGCAACAGATTGAGACAGATGAGGCTAACAAGCATGTGGCTTTTTTCTCTGTAGGGGTAGAAAATGCTAATCTGGAGCGGCTCAAGTACATATCTGTCCGTACTCCACTCAAACTTAAAGGACTGAGGTTTACGGAAATGTTTCTCTGGCTATCTGCTAGCATCACAGCCGTTTCCCATTCTCGCCTTGACGAACAGGTAGCACTACCACCTGTGGGGTGGGGAGCAACATAAACAATTGTCAGGTATCAGTGACCAGCAACCAGTTTTAGCGACCTCTTTTCACGCACCACGACGCGGCTCGATTGCGCCTTCGATCTGCGCCACCGCCCGCAACACAAGAGCGCACCACGCAATTACCAAAAGTACATAATGAAAGTGTAAAGAGATGAATGAGTAAATTGACGGAACCATACACATTACCGTATACAAAAGGAGGACTTATCAGAGCGATGCGATCGCTCCGATTTTTCGGTCACCCTAAGATAGGCTAGGTATCAGTAAGGAATAACGATGAATGCGTAACGATGCCCACGATGAGCTATGTACAACAGGACAGCTAGATGCTCCTGCTGGGATCCGACAATGGCGAGTTGCATCCGTCTCAGTTCGCGGCACGAGCCACGAAAAAGTCGGACAGCTTTGTCAAGACGCTCATCACTGGGAAAAATTGCCCACGGGAGTTTTGGTTGCAGCAGTAGCTGACGGGGCTGGAAGTGCAGCTTTAGGAAAAGTCGGGGCAATTGTCGCCGCACAAACGGCAGTAGAAACGATCTGTGCTGAAGATTCCAGGCTGCATTTGATTGATAACGAGCAGGAATGGCAGCGCATTCTGACTCAAGCTCTAGAAGCAGCAAAGACAGCAGTAGAAGCAGAAGCAGCCGTCTGTGGTAGGCAGGCGCGGGAGTTGGCGACTACGCTAATTTTAGCAGTTGCTACCCCAGAATTAGTAGCAGCGGTGCAGATAGGCGATGGCTTGGCAGTAGCAAGCGATCGCGACGGACAGATTTTTGCCCTCACGGCTGCTCAAAAGGGAGAATATATCAATGAAACAACTTTTCTAGTTTCCCCCCAAGCCCTGGAAGCAGTCCAGGTTAAAGTCTGGCGGGGAACGACGACAAATATTGCCGTGTTTTCAGATGGATTGCAAATGCTAGCTGTGAACATGGGCGATGGCTCACCCTACAAACCATTCTTCTCTCCCTTGTTTCAATTTATGGCGGGTGTAGAGGATGAGAGTGAAGCTAAAGAACAACTGGCGGCGTTTTTGCGATCGCCAAGAATTACGGAACGGACGGATGACGACTTGACTTTACTATTGGCGACGCTTGTGAGTTAATTTTGCCATGCGGTTGCAACGAAGCTCCAACAAACAAATCATCACGTTGGATTCCAACTCCAGCCTCGGACATGGGGGAGAAGCTCGTGTCTTCACTGTACCGCAGAACGAGGCTTTAGTAGCCAAGGTTTATCACAAGCCCAGAGAGATTCAGGCATCTAAGCTGACGGCAATGCTTGCCAACCCGCCAGATAACCCTATGGCAGGACAAGGACATATCTCGATCGCTTGGCCCGAAGAATTGCTGATGTCAACTGATGGCAGCAATCGGGTCGTCGGCTTTCTGATGCCGCGAGTCAAAGGGATGCACTCCCTACTAGATTTTTACAATCCCAAAACGCGACGGCAGAAATGTCCGTTCTTTAACTACCTCTATCTCCATCGCACTGCTCGTAATATTGCTGCTGCTATGGGGGCACTGCACGCACGTGGATATTGCGTCGGAGATGTGAACGAATCTAATATCTTAGTCAGCGATACTGCTCTGGTCACCCTCGTAGATACGGATTCGTTTCAAGTCCGCGACCTACAAACGGCAGCTATTTATCGCTGTGGTGTAGGAAAGCCAGAGTTTACGCCGCCAGAATTGCAAGGAAAGAATTTCGGACAGATCGATCGCGCCCCAGAACACGACTTATTTGGGCTAGCAGTACTGATCTTTCAACTTCTGATGGAAGGGACTCACCCTTTTTCAGGAATTTATCAAGGTAGTGGCGATCCCCCACCCTATGCAGCACGGATAGCGGCAGGACACTTCACCTATGGCAGCAAACCAGTACCGTACAAGCCTACGCCGATTGCTCCCAACTGGGAGATCCTACACCCCAGCTTGAGACAGTTATTTGTCAAGTGTTTTGATGCGGGTCACGCTCAACCTCATCTCCGTCCCAACGCCCAAACCTGGCAAGCTGCCCTCAAAGAAGCAGAAAACGCTTTGACGACCTGTAGCGCTAACAATCAACATCGCTACAGCGATCACCTGCAAAGCTGCCCTTGGTGCGAACGAACAGTAAAATTAGGTGGACGCGACCCGTTTCCGTCCTTGGAAGCAGTCAGACAGAAAAAACATCTCCAACCTTTGCCACCTAAACGCACACCCCCTGTATATCGGCAGTATAGAGCGGTCGATCGCTCCACCACTTATTATTCATCTGCCACGCTTAGCAAACACGCACCGTTATTTTTAACGCTGCCAAGAAGCCATAGAAGGCTGAGCCGCAAAAAGTTTAACCTGATGATGATGGGAGCGTTCAGTTTAGGAGCTGTGAGCTTGATTCTGTTGATGCAGGTGTTAAGCGACGTGCAACTGCCCTTCGACAGTCGTTTTAGCGTTAGCTCCATCCCCGAACCACCAAATGACGGCAAAGTAGCGGCAAAAAGCGGCAATGGTTTTGTTGCCTACTACAAGCAGGGCGATGCCTATTACAAAGTAGGAGACTATGAAGGGGCAATTGATAATTACGATCGCGCCCTGAAGCTCAATCCCAAAGATGCTCAAGTCTATTTAAACCGAGGTAACGCCCTCTACGAAGTCGCCCAACATAGCGGCGACCCCGACCGTACCTATCGCCGCGCGATTGAAGACTTTAATCGCACCCTGGGACTCAAACCCAACCAGGCAGAAGCATACCTCAGTCGCGGCATGGTACGCTATGAAATTGCTCAGTATAGTAAAAATCCAGAAAAAGAGTATCAGCAAGCCATTCAAGACTTCGATCGCTCTTTGCGTCTCAATCCCCGTGCTGCCAAAGCGCTGGTCAAACGCGGCATCGTTCACTACAAACTAGCACAGTACAAGGGAGACTTAAGTACGGGCTACAAAGCCGCAATTGCAGATTTTAACCGAGCGCTCGCCATCAACTCCCAAGAAGCAGAAGCCTATCTCAAGCGAGGAATTGTCCGCTACGAGCTAGCTCAGTATAGCGGACAGAGCGATCGCGAGGCTGTTGAGGATTTGCAAACAGCTGCCAAACTGTTCCTCAAACAAGGCAATATCGAAGAATATCAACTAGCTTTAGGTAACATTTGCGTTGCCCTCGATAAGAATTGCGACTCCTTCCTGAGAAATCCAGAAAAGTTTATTCTTTCTACTCCGCAATCTCTCCCTGGAGAGGGAAAGCCTAAATGAGGGGCGAGGAGTCAGGAGCGAGGAGCGAGGGAAAGAGAGTGGTGCGCGAGTATGCGTGGCGCGAGATCGGAACTAATATTAATATTCTTCTGACTCCTGACTCCTGGCTCCTGACTCCTTTCTTCTGATAACTGGTCACTGGTCACTAATAACTGACTCTAGCGCTGTTGACCAGAGCTAATCGAGCGTTGGATTTGAGCCAAAGCACGATTGTAGTTCAGAATAGCATTGACCCTATCGCCTTCCGCTTGCGTTAAGTCATCCTCCGCATCAATCACTTCTGTTTGCGTCCCTACACCTGCTTGAAATCTTAAACGTGCCAATCGCAGCGCTTCCCGAGATTGTTCTAACGCCACAGAGGTCGTTTGAATGTTTTCCAAGTTGGACTGCAAGTTAGAAAAAGCTTGTTCTACTTCAAAGCGAATCTGATTGCGCTGTCCGGCAAAATTGGTTTCAGCGATCGCTATGTTCGCCTCTTGCTGCCTAGCTATAGCTCTTGCCTCTCCACCATCAAATAAATTTAAGTTTAAATTTCCTCCTAAAGAGTAGTCATCCTGAAAGTTTCTGCCATCGTCAAACGTATCGTTCAGATTATATTGAGCAGCAAGACTAATTTGCGGTCCTAATCGAGCTAAGGCAGCACGCCGTTGTTGTTCGGCAATGTTTCGCTGCGCTAACTGCTGTTCTAGTTCGGCACGATTTCTAAAAGCGAGTACGATACTATCTTCTAAAGAATAGTTCCACAATCCAGCAACTGCTACTGGATCGGCAGATGTCACCACAATCGTATCGTTTAAATTGATTCGTGTCGCAATTCGACGGCGGGCAATTCGCTGCTGGCTTAAAGCATCGGTTAACCTTTGGGTAGCCTGTGCTAGCTGCACTTGAGCTTGAAGGACGGCAAAGCGAGTTCCTACCCCAGCTTGTTCTAGGGCTTGGGCATCGCGTAAACTTGCTTGCGCATTATTGACAGAAGATCGCTGAATCCGTACTTGTTCGTCAGCTCGTTGCAATTCGTAATAATCATTAGCAACGTTGAGGCGGAGTTCTTCTTGCGTCCGTTCCAAATCTAACTGGTTGAAACGCAACTGTTCTTCAGCAGCACGGATGTTAGCAGGACGTAAACCGGAAGTAAACAAATCGTAGCTCAGCGATAAGTTACCAGTCACACGGGTATTGTTAGTATCAGTTTGACCACCACCAATGATTTGATCCAAGATAGATGGCTCCGGTTCTTCACTGAAAAGATAATTACCTCTATTAGTTACACCTGCACCCAGATTCAAGCGGGGATACTCTGCTGCTAAAGCTTCTCGCAGTTGTGCCTGACTTCGTTGTACGTTCAGCTTTGCTTCTTGCAGCTGCGTGCTATTGCGCTGTGCTAGATCCAACGCCTGCTGCAAAGTAATTGGTTGAGCGCCTACAACCTGCACTTCCTCGGGTTTCGTGGGAAATCGCAGCGGATTGGCATCGGGATTGAGATAACCTGGTAGTGGAGCTTTTCGATTATTTAACTGGGAACCCACAGGCGACTGTGTTGCTGGTTTTGTCGGCTGAGCTGGTGTAGGTTTGGTTGTTGGTTGTTGAGCAATCGTTGTTGGTAATGGGTAATTAGTAATTGGTAATTGGTGAGAGGCGAGAGACGAGAGGCGAGAGGCGAGAGGTATTTTTTCTCCCTGGGCTCCTTGGGCTCCCTGGGCTCTCTTCTCCCCGACTCCCGACTCCCGACTTCCGACTCCCTGTTTCGACAACAGAACTGAAGCTGGCGAGTCACGGAACGATCTGTTTGCTTGTAGGTAAGCTTTTTTGGTAGGGGTAGTTTGCTGAGTTTTAGTTTTTTCAGATTTAACTACGATCGCGCTACTCTCAGATGGAGTTGCGATCGCTGGTGCTGGTTCAATCTGGGTTAGCTCGGCTGCTAAGAGCGTGACAGCTAAACTCGAACAGAAGTTACGCACTAGAAATAAATGCTGTTGTTTCACCGCATTTCCTCACACGAAAATTTCAGACAACGAAGGCGACAATGATTTCATCATCCGCTCCGTAAAAATCATAAATAAAAAATCAGATCGTAAATATTAAGCTGCTCTTTGAAGCGCGATCGCTTGTATCTGGACTCGCGATCGAGTTTCGCGATCGTATCATCACTAAGTAAGCCCAGCGTCGATCGAACGAGTAGCATTTTACTATATGGTTTGGCACGTACTAAAAGGTTTAGCACATATCGATAGATATTTTGACATTAAAGCACGAATTCAGTTATCAGCGATCGGTTATCAGTAAGCTAGGAGCCAGAAGTCAGAAGCGATCCACGCACCACGCCACAATTACCGATCGTCGATCTCAAAAAAATACTTAAGAAATTGTCTTGCTCTTTTTTCTTGTCTCGTTTCATCCAATCCAACTGATGCCGAGTTACGCAGCATTACCCCTGTTGGTAACTATAAAGCCGAGTCGTTTTATCCAGGCAACAATTATGTAGAGTGGATAGAAATTGACGGCTACAACTGGGGTAAAACTCAAGCATGGTCTCAATGGCAAGATCCAGATCTGGTGTTTGGGGATATGCTCCGTTGCTTGCGTCGCATCACACTCAAACCTGTAGCGATTGGTGAGGTTGCAACTACGACGTCTACTACTGCTGGCAACAAAATCGCCAATACATCCTAGTAGATTACCAACATCTTACCAACATTTTTAAGTATACCCAGAGTCAAAATATCAAAGCGATCGCGTGGTTTAATCAGGATAAAGAGACAGATTGGGCTATTTTTGGCAGCGATCGCGGTGACAGTGCATTTGTAGATAATAGTAAGACATACAAAACTTATTCTGCCTACTAGACAGCCATTTGCGATCGCAATTGGATCTCTATCAATGCAAAAAATTCTCACCTGATTACAGATGCAGAGTTTGCCGGGTGATAGTCTATAGCAATAAGGGATGACCACCGCCAGAATCATCCCCACACGTCAAATAATACCAACGTTTCGCTCAGGCTGCATCAAAAGCTTCAGTCTTTACCAGTAACTGATTCCAAAGCATTCTTCAGTTTGTCTTCCACGGAAGTTGCTTTAGCATTTTCTGGACGACTCATTTTGTTAATGTCAGCAGCTCCTTGGATCTCGTTGAGACCTTCTTGAGCCTTTGATTGCGTCTCCTTGCGGGAGTAAGGTTTGTCAATTGCTGCTTTTTGGGCTTCTTTCTCAATACCTCTTAGCTGAGCTTCACCTTGCTGGGGAGCAGTTGGGCTACCAGTAGGATTGACAGGAGCGCTGAAAGCGGGAAGCGCTTGAGAGAATACTAGCAACGCGCTGACACAGATAGCAAATAAAATGCGAACTGGGCGCAACGCAGATAGATTGAATCGAACAGAGCGCATACTGGTTTCTCCTGCGATCGACAATTGTGATATACGAACTCGTAATTTATGGCTGCGTTCCGCTGAAATTAAGCAAAATTTGGAACCAGCCTTCTTTATTTAGCGCTAATCTCTGATTTAGTTACATCTGCATCAAGATAGATATATTTAATACTAATCACAGATGAGAAATTCAATCTTGGGTAGTAATGGATCGCGCACGATACCGACACCAATAAAATTCCAACGCTTCAATAACGCTCCTAGTTGAGTGCCTGGAATAGACTCAATTGCGAATTGGTTGGCTACACTAGCACCGTGAGTATTGAGATAACTCAATGCCTCAAAATGCTCGCTAAATAGTAATAAATAGCCTGCATTTTTCTCAGCGACATCGCGATTTACACGGGCAACTAAATAGCTTCCGTCAGTCTTGGAACGCGCGATGTAGTAGATTTGGGACAACATTGGTGGGAGTCGGGGAAGAGAGCAGAGGAAGCTTCAGGAGCAGAGGAGAACACTAGTTATAGTTCCTGCTCGCTGCTCGCTGGTCACTGATAATTGTTTAGGCGTTTTCCAATTTAATCCGGGGATCGGCGACTTTGAGTAGGAGGTCGGCAATTAAGTTACCCACGATTAACATTACGGCTCCCATGACCAAGCTTGCCATGACGAGATACAAATCTTGAGCTAGAACTGCCTGCAGAATTAGGCGTCCTAATCCAGGCCAATTGAAGAAGAATTCAGCAATAAAAGCACCGCTTAACAAGCCAGCTAGTTCAAATCCTAAGATAGTGATCAGGGGGTTGACGGCGTTACGCAAGGCGTGAACGTAGATGACGCGGTTTTCTGGTAGTCCCTTAGCACGAGCGGTTTGAATGTAGTCTTGACGGAGTACGTCGAGAAGTTCGCCACGGGCAATCCGTTGCAAGCCTGCAAAACTGGTAATACTCAATGCTATCGTAGGCAAAATCATGTGCCAGCCGATATCGAGAATTTTACCTAAAGGGGTGAGGTCGGCGTGGTTGATACTGGTCATATCTCCTACGGGAAATAGGGGAGAGACGTTTTGAGCAAAGATTAGGAGTAACAAGGCAGTGATAAAGCTAGGAAATCCTTGTCCGGTGTAGCTAACAACTTGTAAAACGCGATCGCTCCACTGATTTTGCTTCACAGCGGCGATTATTCCTAGGGGAATGGCGATCGCCCAGGTGACAATTAGAGATGAAATTGCCAATAGTAAGGTTGCTCCAACTCGTTCCCATAACAAGGAAGACACGGAACGCTGATAAACGAAACTCGTACCAAAATCACCCTGAGTTACAATTCGCCATAACCAACGAAAATACTGTTCGATCCAAGGACGGTCTAATCCAAACTGTTGTCGCAGTTGTTCGATCCGTTCGGGTGAGATTTTGGGGTTTTGCCGCAGGGTATCGAGATAATCCCCTGGAGCGAGTTGAATTATAAAAAATGACAATGCAGATGCTAGCAATAATGTCAAGAGAGCTTGCAATAACCGCTTGATTATATAAATAAATGTTTCGTTTGAGGGTAGTCCCGCTAGCCACTCTCGACCGGATGTTAATGAAATTTTACTAGAAGCCATAATGTGAGCGATCGCTATTAGCTTTCTAGGATAATAGCGTTTTCACCCAAATTTTTACCCTGCCTTCTACCCTCTGCCATAGAAATCAAGATAGCGAGTGCTGAAACTGCTGCAGGTCTGACAATACATTCAGTAAGGTTCTTTGACATGCATCCGCAGGGAGATCGGGATGATTCACCAGATACTCGATCCGAGTTTGTAAAGTTGCCAAAAACATATTAAAGTTGGGCATTTCACCCTCACTCAGATGGCACAACGGGGCAGATAGATGAGTATCGCGATCGCTCGATGCCAACACTTTATAAAGATAGCTGCCATCTTGACCTAATAGAAATGCCTGCGCGATCGCAAAAGCCGAAAGAACGAGTCGAGCCAAGGTAAGTTCTGCTGCCTCACGGCTAGAAAAAACCTCCATGACTTGTCGGCGGTGGCTTAAGACTGAAATAATCATTTTTTCAACTTTAATATTTAGAATTTTTTTGTAGTTTTTACTACAGTATTATCTATTTTTTAGAAAAAACCAGCATAAACTAGCTTATTGTCAGCAAGACACAACAAAAAAACGATCGCTGATTTTATTACAGCGATCGCAGGCAGATAAGGACTAAATTTTTAAATTTTGAATTTTAAATTTTTCGCTAAGATTGCAGCTTCGGCATAGTAGTAAGAACTGCCCGCACCTGCTTCAGGATAAGCTTTGGAAAGTGTTGCGTAGCAACTTGCTGTGAGTAATGCAATACTGGTTGCAAGCGCGATCGCTGCCCACATATTCTTAGCAGAATCAGGAAGTGTTTGCAACTTGCAATTGGTACGTTGTCCACAAAAAAGCGCCTGGTGCAATCAGTGCCATCGCATTAATTGTAATCCCTACCAATCCGAGAGTCGGCTTCATTTCTCCACTTGTCTCGGTCATATCTATCTGTTACATGCCTCTGGGTTTGCATAGAATATGTTTAAGGGTGAACGATTGACAGATCGGTGTTTTAGGATACAAAGCATTGCGCCAATGTTTTGTTTGATGCTATCAAAATATTGATGCTATAAGAATCTGACGACAAAAACGATTGTTTTCTGTAGTTTGGATTTTTCGATTTGTCTTTCAAATCTTTAGCTTGTAAGTAGTTTTTAATTTTTGTAGCGCTCGGTGATTTGTGATACAAAAACTTTGAATTTCTGTTTTTACTATGAGACGAGTGGCAGATAGCTTTAATGGTATCTAACTACTGCTTAATAAAAATTTGATGGCATATTTTGTTACATCTGTCGTATTCGTTCTCGAAACTTTTAGAAACTTTTATAGACGTGGTGAGGATTTGACAGCACTCCACCTGACAAGAACCAAAGCACAAAGTAGCGTTTGGAAAGCGTTCTGTATCGGTGTGAGTGAATGGCGCAAAGTAAGTACCCATATAGGGTTGCCAGAAATTTGACGCGATCGCATTAAACCTGCATATGTAGATACTTTTCAGACTTTTCCGCAGCGGTAGGAGTCGGAGAAGCAGAATTTGTCGTGCTTCTTTTTCCCTTACTACATCCTCAATCTTCAGGAGATTAGTGTGATGGAACCAGAACAACTCAATGACTACGCAGGAATTATTAGAAAACGATCGCAAAGAGGAAAAACGTTCCGAAAAATAAAAAAAGCACAAATTGAGCAAAGTTCCCTACACCGATATGACCCCCGAACCGATAGAGTTGCCACCCCGTCGCATTGCACCTGAAGACTACGTTCGTCCCCCTCGGAACGAGCAGTTTTTTGTGCCGCACGTCTGCTAAGTCACCCCAGGACACTTAAGGAAAATAATTATGAGTCATGAATTGCGCGCTCAAGCGATCGCTCAAGTTACAGACCGCCAGCCAGTACTATCCAAACCTCCCAGTAGGCTAGAGGACTTATGGGCAGCAGATGTTTTTACTCTCAGTAAAATGCAAGCAAGGCTTCCCAAAGATGTTTTTAAATCTTTAAAAGCAACGATCCAAACTGGCGGAAAACTTGATGTATCTGTAGCTGGCGCTGTGGCAGCTGCGATGAAAGACTGGGCGATTTCTAAAGGTGCATTGTACTACGCCCACGTCTTCTATCCCCTTACCAACGCTACCGCAGAAAAGCACGATGGTTTTATCTCAGTTCAAAGTGATGGATCGGTAATTTCAGAATTTACTAGTAAAGTTCTGGTGCAGGGCGAACCGGATGGTTCATCTTTTCCTAATGGCGGGTTGCGTTCCACCTTTGAAGCACGAGGATACACGGCGTGGGATGTCACTAGTCCTGCTTACGTGATGGAAACAGACAACGGCGTGACACTGTGCATTCCTACAGTTTTCGTTTCTTGGACTGGTGTAGCTCTAGATAAGAAAACGCCACTTTTACGTTCTAATGCAGCCATGAACAAAGCTGCAACTCGGCTGCTCAAACTACTAGGACATACTGAAGTTACGCCTGTTAATTCTAGTTGTGGCGCAGAACAAGAATACTTTTTAGTTGATGCTCATTTTGCCCATAACCGCCCCGATTTGTTAATGACAGGTCGGACGCTATTTGGCAAACCAGCAGCCAAAGGTCAGCAATTTGACGACCATTATTTCGGAGCTATCCCAGAGCGCGTTCAAGTCTTCATGCAAGATGTGGAAGAAAAACTTTATCGCCTGGGAATTCCAGCCAAAACCAGGCATAATGAAGTTGCCCCAGGTCAGTTCGAGATTGCGCCATTTTTTGAGGCTGCCAACGTCGCTAGCGACCATCAGCAGTTAATCATGACCATTTTGAAGTGTACGGCAAAGAAACACGGTTTTGTTTGCTTGCTGCACGAAAAACCATTTGCAGGCGTGAATGGTTCTGGTAAGCACGTCAACTGGTCTGTCAGCAACTCTACCCAAGGCAACTTGTTAGACCCAGGCGATACACCCCACGATAATATGCAGTTTTTGCTGTTCTGCGGCGCTGTGATTCGGGGAGTTCACAAATACGGTTCGCTCCTACGGGCAGTTGTTGCTACCGCTAGTAACGACCACAGATTAGGTGCTAACGAGGCTCCACCCGCTATCATCTCAGTCTACTTGGGAACGCAGTTAGAGGACGTGTTTGAACAAATTGCTAAGGGAGAGATTAAGAATTCAGCGCACGGCGGGATGATGAATCTAGGCATAGACACGCTGCCTATTTTTCCGAAAGACCCAGGTGATAGAAACCGGACATCGCCCTTCGCTTTCACGGGAAACCGCTTTGAATTTCGAGCAGTCGGCTCTAACCAATCTGTTGCAGGTCCATTGGTGGCGATGAACACGATTTTAGCTGACTCCTTAACCTGGGTTGCCGATCGCCTAGAAAGCGAACTAGCGAAAGGCATGGAATTAGGGACTGCTGCCCAAGCCGTTCTCAAAGAAGTGATGGAACAGCACAGTGCTGTAATCTTTGGTGGTAACGGCTATTCAGAAGAATGGCACAGAATGGCAGTTGAGGAACGAGGTTTAGCCAACTTACCAACTACCGCTGATGCTTTGCCCGTTATCAAAGAAGACTACATCGAAGAGCTATTTGCTAGAGTCGGGGTTCTCACTCCTGTCGAACTGGAAAGCCGCTTCGACGTTTACGCCGAGCAGTACATCCATTCAATTGATGTGGAAGCCAAACTTGTAGTAAGTATGGCAAAAACAATCATTTACCCCGCCGCCGTGAGGTATTTATCCGACCTTTCCGGTGCGATCGCTAGTCTCACCGCAATTGGAATTAGTCTGGAAAAGGAAACTGCCGAAAAAGTGGCAATGCTAGTTCAATCGATGATGGATATGGTGAGCAAGTTAAGCGTCGCTTTAGGTCAGCACGATTTTTCTACCACAGAAGAACACATGCAGTATTGTGCCAAAACAATCCGTCCTTTAATGGACGAAGTGCGGAAATACGCCGATGCACTTGAAGCGGAAGTAGCAGACGATCTGTGGCCCTTACCTACTTATCAGGAAATGTTGTTTGTTAAGTAGATAATGCCAGCACAAACATAACTTTAAAGGTCATTCAATGAGTGACCTTTTTTTGTATGAGTCACTATCTATACTTTAAAAAGGAAAAGACATAATCTGGTTTATCCATTCCTCAGCGTCAGAAGCTTCCCAGATGAGAATTAGAGCTTCAATTGCATCACTAACTGGTAAACTTTGAGAGACGATTAAAACTCCAGCACTAGTTTGCATAGCAATAAACTGACCAAACTCAGTAGGCATAGTCTTGCGATCGTGAGTGACAAGAATTCTACCCTCCTGCGCTGCTATAGCTAATACTTCTTGGTCTGTCTTTCTCTCTAATCCTGCTATGTAAGCCGATCGGAAGTCAATATCTGGTTTTCTGCGTAGTGTTCCAATGACGATCGCCTGCTTCAAATCGGCATCGGCTTGAAATCGAACTTTTGTCATGCTTTGCTCTGCTTTTGTGCTTGAGCAGCTACTAACTTTTGATACAGCGATGAATTCTTCTCTCGCAAAGATTGTTGCAACTTTCCAAATTCTTCTTCTCCTTTTTGTAGGTAATTATCAATGAGCTTTTGATTAGCAAGATAGAAGGTAATCGCTCCATAAACCTGTTCTAGTGAAAGCAGTGGAAAGTTTTGAGCAATACTCTCAGGGGATTCACCTGCTAAAAAAGCATAAACAACTGAGTCGAGAGAAATACGAGTTCCTGCAATCCAATAACCTTCGCTACGTTGTTCGATATATTGTTTTGTTACAATCAGTGTATCTTTCATAGAACTATCTCTCGCTCCTAATATTGTGTTACTACCATTTTGCTACGCAATTCGAGTCGTATACGCTGCTTAATAACCAGGTGGATGTTGATAGTTACCAACAATATTATTTATTTCTGACGCGATCGCCAATAATTCCATTTCTCGCCAACGCTTACCCACAATTTGCATCCCAATCGGCAATCCATCAGGTGTATATCCAACTGGAATCACCACAACTGGATGACCAGTAAAAGCTAAGGGAATTGTATAAGCACCTGAAGCCATTAAATACGGTACTTTTCTACCATCAATTTCAATCGCCGTACCTGTTGGACAATGCTTGAATGCAGGTGTCATTGCTACAGGACAAAGCCATGCATCCCAAGGTTCGAGTTCTGCATCCATTTGAGCAATAAAGCGATCGCGCTGAGTTAATGCGGCAAAATAGCCTTTCATATTCGGGTTCAACGCAGTTGACAACCCAGTTTTAGGCACGTTACTGATTTTGCGCAATGCGCGATCGCCCCCAATTGTTTCACCTAACATCAAAGTCAGCGAGTCACGCACGTAATCAAAGTTAAAAGGTTGAGCATGGGGTGAAATGTAAGCAGAGATTGTTAGGTAGACTTGCCAAGCCGAGATAAAATCAAACTTTGGCATCCATTGTTCGATTTGAGTTTCGGCATTTGATAACTTGTGAGCAACTGCTTGCATTGCAGAATTAATCGATTGAGCAACTGGATACGGATTGAATTCGTCTGTCCAAGCAATTCTCAGATTTTGCCAGCTTTTATGACTGGGATTATCTAGAGGTACAGGTGGAATATCTGGCGATCGCGGATCGGCTCCCGCAATTAGTGAAAAGCATAATTGTAAATCTTCAATCGAACGGGCGATCGGACCCGCTACTAACATTTGGCGAATACAATGAGACATTCCTGGTACTTCGGGAATATGACCGGCTGTAGATACTCGCCGATCTGTAGGTTTGAGTCCGTACACGCCGCAGAAATGGCTCGGCTGACGAATTGAACCTGCTATATCGCTACCAATATCTAACGGTGATAGTCCTGCTGCGATCGCCGCCGCACTACCTCCAGAACTGCCACCAGGCGTATAATTTAAGTTCCAAGGGTTATTAACCCGTGCAAACAAATCGTTTTTACTCTGAAAATTACCTGCTAGTTTAGCTGGGTTTGTTTTCCCCATAATGATAGCTCCCGCTCCCCGCAATCGCGCCACTACTGTTGCATCTGTTTTGGGAACGTAATCTTTCAAAGGCTTGTATCCAGCAGTAGTCAGGAGTCCGGCAGTTTCAAACGCATCTTTAATCGTGACGGGGACACCGTGCAAAATGCCCCAGTTCTCACCTCGCGCTAGAGCTTCATCTGCTTCCTTAGCACGCTGACGGGCGCGTTCTTCATCCAGCGTGCAGATAGCATTGAGTTGAGAATTGTACTTGACGACGCGCTCTAAATATACATCTAATACTTCCACAGCCGAGACAGTGCGATCGCGAATCATCTGAGCTAGCTGGTAGACAGGAGTAAAGACAAGATCGCTCATATCTTTAACTAAACCGATCGCAATTTAATACTACCTTTGTCAAAAACTCGATTGTCTGTACCAATAGCACTTATCTCTATTCTGTCGGCATACACTTCATATGTGGCAAAACTCAGTTTACTTGCCGAAAGCGCCGTCCACTCGGAACGCTCTACAGGACGAGTCCCCGCACCACTACCAGTAATCATGTATGTCGTACCATTAATCGGGCGCGATCGCTCGTAATTATGATCGTGTCCGTTGATGTAGAGTTGCACGCCATACTTTTGAAACAGCGGTGTAAATTGTTTGATAAAAGTTTGATTGTCACCGTAGTGACCGGAAGAATAAACCGGATGATGTCCAAAGACAACCTTCCAAGGTGCATCGCTGCGGCTAAGTTCTTTTTCTAACCAAGTTAGCTGAGTATCCCAATCGGCGTTGCTGTTGGTATCCAGAGCAAAAAACTGTACCGGATCGCGGCGAAAAGTATAGAACCGTCCTTGCATATTGAAGCCAGGATAGCGAACTTGAGGATCGCCGTTAGCGGTGCGAATGTCGTGGTTGCCAAGACAAGCATAAAATTTAACCCCTTGTTTGAGTAGGGGTTGATAGGGACGCTCGAATACAGCTTGAATTTTTTCAATCTCGCCATTGTTATAGATATTATCTCCTGCCAAAATTGCTAGATTAAACTTGTTTTGGCGGTGATAGGTAGCCATTGCCTCAGCTACCGCATATTGTCCGCGATCGCCCGTTCCCGTATCCGCCACCGAGATAAACCGTAACAAAGGCGTTGCAGGTGGCTTTGGCTTTAAATCGTCAGCACCGGAAGCAATCGCCGAGCTATCCTGCGTGACGGAACCGCGTCCGTGAATTTTGTTCCATAACGCAATACCGAAAACGCCCAAAGTACTGAGAAATAGAAATTGACGGCGTTTGAGATTCATAAGTTAGGTGGTAAATAGGTAAGTCGGAAGTCGGAAGTCGGAATTAACTGGTCACTGCTTCTTGGTCATTTGTCACTGCTCACTGCTCACTGCTCACTGCTCACTGATAACTGATAAGCTAGGTGCAGCACCAGCTAAGAATTTAACTTATCTTCGATCGTTTCGCTGCCTGGGAGGAAGAAATTTATGTCACAGGAACCGTCTAATTCCCAAAAATCCCCTTCCCCTGAACGTAAGCCAAAAGCAAATTCCTTTCAAGCAGCAGTAAAAACACAAATAATTAAACTGCTACGTGGCACGATCGGAGTCATAGAAGGAGCGATCGCGCAATTAGAAGCAGAACCCACAACCACAACTGAAGCGAGTTGGTGGGAACCTTTACAAGATGGTTGGGATTCTATTTTGGGAAAAATTCGTTCTCTGCTACCAGCAAGTCTTTCCAGAAAGCTATCTAACTCTGCTTTGACCGGAATTATGGCAGGAATTGTAGTAATTTTGGTGCTAACAACCTCAAATCTATTTTCAAGCAAACCCACAGAAGTTGCAGTTGCTCCTTCTTCTCTACCAGAATCACCAGTAGTTACAACTCCTTCTCCCGCATTAGAACTACCAGCAGTTGCAGCAATTCCTTCTACCACAGCACCAGAACCGCCAGCAGTCGAAACAACTCCTTCTCTTCAAGAAGAAGTACCGATAGCTGCAGCGCCTTCTTCCACACCAGAACCACCAGCAGTTACATCTCCTTCTCTTTCAAAGGAACCATCTCCTGCAATGGAACTGGAACCAAAAATAGCTATCCCTACTGAGTTAACTGCACCCACCGCACCCCAACCAGTCAGAACTGTCACGCCTCCAGAGTCAATACCTACGCTAGTCGCACAACTGACACCAGAAGAGATTTTAGTGGCAACAATTCAAAAGCAAGTTGAAGAAATTAGCGATCGCGTTGCGGATGGACTAATTCAGTCGATTCAGCCCAATTTTGGCGGTAGCAATCTGGTAGTCACGCTTGGCGACGATTGGTACGCTCTTCAATCTTCCCAGCAAGACAACTTAGCAGCTCAAATGCTGGAAAGAGCTAGAGAACTCGATTTTAGCCGCCTAGAGGCAATAGATCCTAAAGGCAACATAATTGCTCGTAGTCCAGTTGTTGGCAAGGATATGGTAATTTTCCGACGACAAGATTTGAGCCGCGATCGCTAAAGAGCGATTGGATGCTTGATGTTGCGCGATCGCTCTATTGATTTTTACGACTAACTAAGTTTTTATTTTTACGAGAAGTTAAACGTTTTAATTTCTAGATAAAGAAATAAAGAAATTGTTTTATTTGTAGGAATACTCAATTTTTTATCCTTAAGTGTGAATTTTGTATCGCTTGTTGCAATTCTCTCTAAACTATATATGCCTAATTGTTAAAGTTTTAGCTTAGATTTAAAGTTTGTGAATTTTATTAGACAGTCACACTCTCACGTTTGTGTCCATATATTATGACTGTACTAGCAAAGTCAATTTAGCTTGTTACAATTTAATCCAAATTAGCTCAGCCTGTACTGGTAAGCTAGTTCGGTACAGGTGGTTTTAGTATAGATAAGTTATTACATTTTCACTTTGCCATCGTTCTAGTCAAACTCGATCTCTGAAATCCTGAGGTATCAATGAATTTTTATCAAGAGATAACGCAAGATGAAGTTCTCGATCGCGCCAAAATCTTTTCGAGACAGTCGAAGAAAGAGGCAAACCCCTACGAGGAGGCTAACACGCACCTGAATGGCGATCTGTTAGACACCTTTAGTCGCGGTCGAGTTGCTATTTTTATCGATGGCTCTAGCCTCTTCTACGCTGCTTTACAACTAGGAATCGAAATAGATTATACCAAGTTGCTGTGCCTGTTAACAGCAGAAGCCCCTCTCTTACGTGCTTTCTTCTACACAGGTGTCGATCCGATCAACGATAAACAACAAGGTTTCTTACTTTGGATGCGTCGCAATGGCTATCGCGTTGTCAGTAAAGATTTAATTCAGTTTCCTGACGGTTCTAAAAAGGCAAAGTTAGATGTAGAAATAGCCGTCGATATGATGACCCTAGCTGGCTGTTATAATACCGCCGTTTTAGTTAGTGGAAATGGAGATCTCGCCTATGCAGTTGATGCAGTTTCTTATCAAGGAGTACGTGTAGAGGTCGTCAGTCTTCGATCTATGACTAGTGATAGTCTGATTAACGTTGCCGATCTCTACATCGATTTGGCTGGAATTAAAGAGCAAATTCAAAAAATATTCCCTTCTGAGTCAATTTAAACTCGATTGAGATGACTATCATACTTTGAGTCTCACTAATTCTCGATTTCGTCTTGCTAGCACTTCTGTAGCTAAAGTTGGCATTTCTTGATAGCAAGTGGGGCAAAACCAATAAATACCTTTAGCGCTAATATGACGTAGTAATGTTTGAGAACAACACGGACACGTTGGCGTAGACATGGCTAACGATTGGGGGTGAAAGTATGCGAACTGAACTAAAAAAGAAGCGAGATTGAGTCAATATTATGCAGATCGATCGAAAGTGAAATTTATTAATTCCAAATTCAAAATCTAGACTTCAAACTTGAATTAGCCAAACCAGTGAGAAGGTGCTAAGCCAGATTCTAATTCTGAGGGAATACGGTGAACGATCCATTCCCAATACTGCTGTAGAATATCTTGAATTCCTTGCTTTGCTAAATTTTCGATCTGCAATTTTCGGTCAGAGCTACAATTTCTGAAAGAAGTTGAATTTTCTTCTTCTAAAACTGTATAGGAATTAGCAATTCTGCTCAAAACATAAGCAATCAATTTTTGGCGTAAGTCTGGAATTGCAAACGCTTTTTGATATGGGTAATGGGGGTAATCCTCTAACGTAGTTTCAATTTGTTCAACAACTATTGGTAACGTTAAATTAACAACTGTTTTAGTCATTTTTTATCCCCCTTATTTATAATCTCTAAATCTACATAAGTTGTTAGTAGTTTCAATCTAAGCGATAAATATGAGGAACTTGTGAGAAAATGAAAATTTTTAAAAACTTAAAGTTAAGTTTTCTAACCAAAGCATGAACTGATGTAAAGCAGCCTCTCAATTATTGCGGCACAGTGAGCTGTGGCTTAGCTGTGGCAATAATCTAAAGCGTTCTATCCAAACCGTTCTTCTTATTGTCAAGCTCGTGAGTCGATTGCGCCTTGACTGGGAGCAACATATATTAGTGCAAAAGCTACCGCTCTCAAAGCATTGTCGCTATGTGTGAGGAGCGGCTAGGGCAGTTGATGAATTTTTTAAAGTACCGAAGCGATAATCGTATCGTTAAGAGATTGTCTGTCCAAAGATAGATTGACATAATAAAACTTAAACTGTCGAGCTGTCTGTTATTTTGCATACAAAAACCAGATTCATTAGGCGATCGCAAATGCAAAAATGACTGCGTAGCTTCTATCTATAACAGTCTGCTTTAATTCGGTTGTGGTTAACAGTTATCAGCGATCGGTTGGCGATCGGTTACTAAAAAAGAGTTAGGGGTTAGTTTTGTAGTCCTAACTCCTAACCCCTAATCCTTGATGTCAAATATCTACCATGCTTTAGGGCGATGTTTTTTATCGTTAATATCACCTTCAAAAGGCTGAACTCCTGTATTTGGATACTCGTCGTCGTTCGGAGCAAAAATTCGCTTGACCGCTGCTCCTAAATAAGCTACTAATTGCGCCAAAGCATTCCATACAAACTGTACGACTTGCCGTGATGTTTTGCCGAGAGACATATTTTTTCCTCCTAATTCAAATAACATTCACCAGCAAGCTATTGCGCTTGAAAAGGTGTGTTTGCTTGGTCGGGTAGACCTACCTCAGCGGCAGAACGGCTGAACATAGTTTGCTGAAGGTGTTCTGCCTGTTGCCTTTGTTCGGTCATGAGTTCCCTGGCTGTTTGTTGAATTTCCGACTCTGCCGAGTCAGCTAACTCTGCTTCTGAGCGTTGCAACATAGACTGCTGCAAATTTTCCTCCTGCTGGCGTTGTTGCATCATCGCCTCTCTTGCTTCTTCTCGCGTACTCATAGGCAAGTCTCCAGAATGAGTAAATAGTTGTTGATTGTTGGGGCTTATTTGAATATCTATAAATCGCGAAGTAACTTTGGTAAATCTGCTCTTGCAGGATTAGTGCTGAGCGAGTAGAGTTCGGTTTCTCGTGTCTGAGAATAACCTATCTGCTTCTATTGTCAGAATAAGCCGACAATTTGAGGAAATTGTGAGGATCGATTGGTGTAAAGACTCGACATGACGTGTTTCCACACATCAATTGGCATTCCAACCTAAAGCAGCGGCAACTTGAGAGGCTAGCTGCAAAGGATCGAAGGGTTTGGCGATCGCATCTTTCATGCCCAACTGAGCGTAGCGGCGGCGATCGGCTGGCTGTACCTTAGCAGTCAAGAAAATTACGGGAATATGTTTTGTTGCCTGGTTTGCCTGCAACTGCTTATAAGTTGTTAATCCATCCATCTCAGGCATCATCACATCAAGGAGGATAGCATCGGGTTGTTCGGCTGCCGCTTTGATCAAACACTCGCTACCAGAACTAGCCGTGCTAACTTGCCAACCCGCTACCATCTCCAAGCAAATTTGGGCAACTTCTTGGATATACGGTTCGTTGTCAACTACTAATATGCGTTTGACTGCCATTGGTCATTGTCATTGGTCATTGGTCATTGGTGCGTAGTCACTGATAACTAACAACTGGTCACTAGTTACTGGTCACTGTTTCTTCAGCTGCAACAATTCGCCCACGTCCATCATTCTTGGCACGATAGAGGGCTTTATCTGCCGCATGATATAAAGATTCTAGATCTGCACCGTGTTGCGGGTAATGGGCGATTCCAGCACTAAAGGTGACGGGTAGGCTGCATTCAGGATGTGTAGACTGGTGTTGCTGCCATCCTACCAGGATATCTGTCAATCGCTGTACTCCATCTTGGCTAGTCATGCCATACAAACCGAAGACGAATTCTTCACCACCCCAACGAGCTACTATATCTTCTCCACGCAATGAATGCAGCAACCACTGTCCCAACTGGCGCAATACCGTATCGCCTGCTGCATGACCGCAGGTATCGTTGACTAGCTTAAAGCGATCGATGTCTAAAATTGCCAAACTGAGGGATTGATGATGGCGCTTTGCCAGACGTAGCAAGCGATCTAAATCTTGAGTAGATTTACGACGATTAGCAACTCCCGTCAGCGGATCGATTTCTGCTAAGTTACGCAAAAGCTCGATCCGGTCGAGCCGATTCATAATTCGGTTTACGAGTTCCGGTCCTACAATCGGCTTGCTGACAAAATCATCTGCCCCAACTGCAAACACCTGATTTACAGTATTGGCATCGCTGTAGGCAGTCAGAAATAAAATTGGCAACCCACACCAGTGCGAGTCTTGGCGCACGACCTGACACAGTTCCAAGCCGCTGAGATGGGGCATATTAACATCTAAAATCAGTAAATCTGGCGCTGAGGCTTCTAGAGTTTCCCAAAAACGGCGGGGGTCTTGAATACAGATCGTCCTCAAACCCCACGGTTCCAGTAAGCTGCGTAGGGTAGCCAGGATCTGGGGGTCGTCATCCACTACCATCACCTTAGCTGCTGTCGCTTCCTTTGGTAGCAATTGGGTGACTGCCTGTAAAACCTGGGCTGGCGATACGGGCTTGGGTAAAAAGGCGTGTCCTCCACAACGGGCGACTTCTAGTCGCGTCATCAAATTATCTTGACTGCTATGGACGAGAACGGGCAGGGGGGGCTGGCGGTGTTTTAGTTCGACCAGGAGGGCTAAGCTATCTGCTGTATTGCCATCGAGATCGAGCAACACGGCTTGGGGTGGCGATGTAGCGATCGCTTTTCTAGCTGTTTCTAATTGAGTGGCTATTTCTGCTTGAATGCCCCACACTGCCGCTTCTTCGAGCAATGGTTCTGCTAAATGGCGATCGCTATTAAAAATTAACAATCGCGGCAAGTCTTCTTTAACTGTGGCAGATGTTGTCAGCTCGGGGGGAGTCAATTCTATAGATTGGCGTAAAGCCACTACGAGTTCTCGCAGGTACTTTGTTTCTTTTTGATTCCAGGGTTTTTTGGTTCGCAGACTGCGTTCGATTTTTCGTGCCAGTTGCGAACCTGCTGCAAAACCAAAAGTTCCTAAAGAACCTGCCAAAGTATGGGCAGCCTGTTCCGCTTGGTGACGCTGCTCTGATGTCAGCTTAGCTGGCAATAATTGAGTTGCAACCTGTTCTAATAGGGTTACCTGTTCGTTTACCCTACCCTGAAATCGCTCCCATACTCCTGCTAAAGCTGTCAGAGTTTGTTGTCGCGTCTGCTCGCTGGGTTCTTCTGATGACGGTAATGTGAGTTTATTTAACGATGGCGACTTGAGACGATAGCCGATACCGTAGACAGTTTCGATTAAATCTGCAGGTGCGCCAACAGCTTTTAACTTCTGCCGCAGTCCCTTAATTTGCGTCCTTACGGCTTCTTCCCCTGGGGTTTTATCAAATGACCAAATCCGATCTAATATGGCGCTGCAACTGAAAACACGGCGATTATTCCGTAAAAATAATTCTAGTAAGGCGTACTCTTTGGGAGTCAATTGTAGCGATCGCCCGCTATAAGTCACTTCACAGCTACTCGGATCGAGTCGTAGTTCTCCCCACTCCAAGACTGGGGAAACGCTCGTATTCCCGCGCCGCAATAAAGCTCGCACGCGGGCAAATAATTCTTCTTGGTCGAAGGGTTTGACAAGGTAATCATCTGCACCAGCATCTAAGCCGATTGCCTTATCGTGACTGCTGTCCCGCCCCGTCAGCAACAAAATCGGCATTTTATAGCCTTGCGATCGCACGCGACGGCAAAGCTCAATTCCGTCTAACTTAGGCAGCATGACATCTAATAGGATCAGGTCATACTCGTAAGCTTGAACTAACTCCCATCCAGCTTCGCCATCGGCTGCTGTTTCTACAACGTAATTTTGCTCTGATAGCACCAGGTGTAGGGCATTGGCAATAAACTCGTCATCCTCTACGACTAAAATACGCATTGTCTAGCGATCGGTTATCAGTTATCAGTTGTCAGTGGAGAGTGAGTAGTGAGTAGCGCTACAACTTCTCTCCTCGTCCCTTAATTTTTCTCTTACCCCTCACCTGTACTCAAGCCGATCCTAAAGCAGAATTACATAAGATTAAAGTTTGTTTGCAATTTTCAAACGATGTCATGCAAAAATATTTACAAAAGTTGATTGTTGAAATGGTCATCGGTCATTTGCCATAAGTTGTTGATAGCCGGTCGCCGACCACTGAATAACTTTTATCCTTTGTACAAGATCTCATTTCGACTTGCCGCACCCAGGGGAGTAGGAGTAACGCCGATCCCCTGGGGAGCGATCGCGTTAGGGATCGCGGGGGAAGCGTGCCATTTGTGGAGGAGATTTTGCAGGAATTTGTCTTGTCCTGCGCGCAAACCTTCGATCTGCCATCCTCTATTAATAATGACAAACCAAACTAAACCGCGATCGCGGGTAGGCAGAACTCCTGCTAAGGCACTAACTTCGTTCAAGGTTCCGGTTTTAACGACAGCACCTGCAGGGACGTGGCGTAGTTCTAGCGTACCTCGGCGATCGCGTCCCGATACGGGGAACAAGTCGGCAATGCTCATTTGGTGAGGGAGTAATTCTCGTTGTACTGCCATAAACATCGCACAAGCTGCCCTAGGAGAAATCTGATTTTCCATCCCTAGTCCAGAAGTATTAGCCAGCAAAATTTCTGAGTCTGGCACTCCAGCGGTTGTTGCAGCTAATTGGCGCACGCTTGGCGCTCCACCTAACATTTGCCCTAACATTTGAGCCATTTCGTTATTACTGTAAACATTCATTTCTTTCAGAATCTCTGCCAAAGATAAAGAATAATGACGTAGTAATAAGATTTGTTTAGGATTGGCGATCGCCGCTACTCGTACGGTTCCGGCGATCGCAACACGCGGTTTTGGCGTATCTGGGGGTAAGGTGGAGTACTGCATTTTAGCAGCAGCTTTCCAGGTAGAGGCATCCAGGGCTTGTTTGAACAGTTCTCCAGCCTTGAGGGGATCTGATTGATAGTTCATGGCAAAATTACCAGTCACCACCAAATTGCCCGTGACGCGAGAAATTCCCAATTGGTTCAAACTGTTACCTAGGGCGATCGCTTCCTCCCAAACAAAAAGCGGATCTCCTCCGCCTGTAACGATTAAATCTCCCTCTAAAACTCCTTCGTTAATCGGTCCTGTGGCACTAATTAGCGTTTGGAAGCGGTGGTTCGGTTTCCAAACTTTTAGAGCAGCTAGAGATGTAGCTATTTTTGTCAGCGAGGCAGCAGGTAAGGGAACTCGACCGTTATTTTCACTCAGTAGTAACGGTCCTGACTGGAGCCAAATCCCCTGATTGGTGCTGCCTATTCCTTTGGTCTGCAATCCTTGTAAATACTGCTGTAAGGTTGTCATCGCTATGCCATCCGGTGCTGAGTTCAGTACTAGTGCCGGAGTAGTTTGTAGCGCCAATAATTCCCATGCTGCTGATGCTTCAGGGTGTATCCCTGCCACACCTAGCCAAAAACCAACTAACCCCGAGCTAATCAGATCTAACATATGAGTTATGCGTGGTGAGTGGTGAAGCAGCGAGCGTGCCGTCGTACGGCACGGTATTAGCTGCGTCTTGGTGCGCTCAGGCGCAGGGTATAGGATTTAATTGCGAATTGCGTAGCTTGCTTCCCCAAAGGGGTATTGCGAGTTGCGAATTGCGAATTGTAAATTGATTTTCTTCCCTACTCCTCGGTTCACCTTCACTATTTTGAATAATCAATGCCCAATTGTCTCTACTTTGCAATAACAGGCGATCGGTAGATAACAAATAGAATTTGCAGCTACACCGACAAAACCCGCTGGCGCGGGTTAAGACTATTGCTATCTGTTAGTTTGCCCAGGCAGACTTTGTTTGTGTGGTTGCGACTTACAGTCGCCTAGTGTTCTACAAACAAAGTGTGTAGTCTACATTGTCAAAGATTGAGCATTCGTTTCAATTAATTTCGCCAAATCTTGCAAGAACGCTGCTGCATGAGCGCCGTAAATAATCCGGTGGTCGCTGGTCATATTGACCTGCATTTGCTGGCGCACGCCCAACATTCCATCAGCTGTAGCTACAACCTGCGGACGCGACGCACCGATCGCCAAAATCGCTCCTTGTCCTGGAGGTAAAATGGCATCGAAACGATCTACGCCAAACATCCCTAAATTTGACAGCGTAAACGTACCGCTGTTGTATTCTTCTGGCTGTAACTGCTTGGCTCTCGCACGGTCTACTAAAGACTTCCAATTGCGGGATAGGGAATAAATATCTAATTGGTCGGCGTTTTGCAACACTGGAGTAATTAAGCCACCGTCATCCATTGCTACAGCCACAGCAATGTTAATGCTGGCGTGATAGACAATTCCCTGTTCTGAGTAACTAGCATTCACCAAAGGATGTTTTTGTAACGTCACTGCTACAGCTTTAGCTAATAAAGCTGTCATCGTTACGCCCTTGGACTTAATCTGCTTGTAAAGCTTATCTAGCGCGTCGGTAGTAATGGTATAACCCACCCGAAAATCAGGTGCTTGCAGGCTAGCAACCATATTTCGTACCACAGCATTTTGTAGGGTGGTGAGGGGCTGCACGGAACCGGCAACGGCACTTATAGGAGTAGGGGTAGCAGCTGGTTGAGGCGTTGGGGCTGCAGCAGGAATTGTCTGAGGTTGTGCTTGAACCGATGGGGTTGTAACCTTGCCAGCAAAAGCTTCCACATCCTCTGCCACAATCCGACCGTGAGGACCGCTACCTTTAAGAGTATGCAGATCGACTTTCAGATCCTTCGCTAGCTTGCGGGCGCGAGGTGAAGCGATAACTCGCCCATCAGTACGGCTTGCACCATTTTGCGACTCAGCTTGGGACTCAGCTGCAACCTTGCTGACAAGAGTTGGGGCAGAGGTTGTATTTTTTACATCTGCTGTCTGTCCTGGAGAAGTTGTAGCTGAGGCTGGGGATGCACTACTTGACTGAGCTTGACCCGACTGAGCTTGTTGCTGCGCGATCGCAATTTCTGCTTCTGTTTCTGCAATTAAGGCGATTGTAGCTCCTACAGGGGCAGCTTCTCCCGCTGGGACGAGGATAGTGGCGAAGTACCCCTCATAAAAGGATTCCACGTCCATGTCTGCTTTATCGGACTCAACTACTAGGACTGTTTCGCCTTTTTCTACCTTGTCACCAGGCGATTTGACCCAAGAGACAATCTTGCCTTCGGTCATTGTAGAACTGAGAGCGGGCATGAAAACTTCGTGTAGAGTCATGGAATGGCTTCCCAACAGAGCGCGATCGATAAGTTTTTAGAAATAAACCAGAAGGTTATTTTACCCTTAGTGAGTTGGTAATTGGTAGTCGATCGTTGGTCTTGAGCGAGTAGTGAGTAGCGAGTAGTGAGTAGCGAGCCGTGAGTAGTGAATGGAAGAGATTGCACTTACATTCTTCTGACTCCTAACTCCTCGTTTTGACTTTTGCCTTTTGACTTTTGCCTTTTGACTTACCCATTACCGATCGCCCATTACCCATACTTAGATCTCACCGCGAATTTCTTCTACAATTCCATCGCGCAAGAGAATTTCAACTTGAAGTTTGGCGATCAGATTGTCTCCTGGCTGGACGCTGAAGATGCCTTCTAATTGAAATTGGTTGACTTCTTGATCCATTTCGAGCAGTTGCACCTGCTGGAGATTTTGCAAACTCTGGTTTTTCTGCTCCAACAGTTCGCTTTTCTTCTCGTTGACTTGCAGTTGAATGCTCTCGATCTGCTGGCGAGTTTCGGGTCCTGGAGGCTGTATGCTTTGTTTTTGGATCTCGGCGATCGCCCGTTGTCCTTGTCTTTCTAATTGTTGCAATTGCTGGTCAACAGCATTAATTTGTGCTTGGAGCTGCTGCTGTACTTCATCTTTCCAGCGAGGCGTGACAACTGCTTTGACGTTGATCGGTCGCTTCAGTAACATCTGTTGAGGGTTTGCGATATCCATAACTGATTATTGGGTATTTGCGATTAAGTTCTTGGTAATCCTGAGATTACCTAAACATCCCGTCAATCATATCGTGATAGCGCTCCGTGACAACGGGTCGGCGAATTTTTAAAGTTTGGGTTAACATTCCATTTTCAATCGAAAACGGTTCTAATATTAACCTAAATGCACCAATGCGATCGTCGGGACGATATCCAGGACGATCTTGCACTTCCCGCATTAACTCTTGGCGGAATAAGTTTTGGACCTGTGGGTGGTTGAGATCGATTTGTTGAGCAGGCGAGAGGTCTGCATCTTCTCCTCTTGCCTCTTGCCCCTTGCCCCTTGCCTCTTGTGGTAAATTTAGCTGAAGATTTTGAGCGATAGCCCACTGCTGCAATGCTTCTAGGTTGGGCACAATTAAGGCTCCGAGCGATCGCTGGTCTTGTCCGACTAGCATAATTTGGTCGATATAAGGACTGCGCAGACACGCATCTTCAATTGGCTGCGGTTCGATGTTTTCACCGTTGGATAAAACAATCGTATCTTTGGCGCGACCAGTTAGCACGATGTCATTTTTCGGCGTAATTAGACCTAAATCGCCAGTATCGAACCAACCTTCGGGATCGATCGCTTTGGCTGTCGCCTCTGGGTTTTTGTAGTAACCCTGCATCACCTGCGGACCTCGGATTAATACCAATCCGCGCTGCATCGGTGGTAAGGTTTGGCGAGTTTCAGGATCGACGATTTTGGCTTCCGTGCCTGCCATTGGCAACCCAGAAGAACCGCGCAGATTGCGCCAAGGGCGACGGACGTGGGTAACAGGAGAGGTTTCGGTTAAACCGTATCCGACTAAAATTTCGACACCAACAATTTCAAAAAAGTTTTCGAGGTGCATGGCAAGGGAACCACCACCGCTGATTACCTGCCTAATCCGTCCTCCTGTTGCTTCTCGTACCTGCTTGTAGACCAAGCGATCGGCGAGATTGTGAATTGGCGCTAAGAGAGCGGCTTGAATGCTAGCTTTGAGACGTTCAAATGAAGAAGGATAGAGATTGTCTAATGCTAAACCTTGGACAATTCGTCGTGCTTTTATATAACGCTGGCTGATATTTAACAGGGAATAAATCAGGCGTTGTTTTTTAGCGGGTTGGTCGCGGAACTGTTTTTGTACCCCTTCGTAAATCGACTCCCATAACCGAGGCACGCCTACCATGAGGCGGGGTTTGAACGTTTTTAAGTCTGATTTGACGTGACGAATATTCGTGTATATCTGCGTGCAACCTTGGGAAAGCAGGAAATATTCGACGCTCCTTTCGTAACAGTGCCAGACGGGTAAGATACTGAGAATACGATCGCCGATTTCCGGTTGCACCACTGCACCAAATGATGTAACTTGATGCAGCAAATTCCCGTGAGATAGCATTACACCTTTAGGTTTCCCCGTCGTCCCAGAAGTGTACATCAAAGTGGCGAGGGTATCCCGATTTTGCGCTACTGGCTGGAGTGGTTGGTTTTCTCCCACTGCCATCAGTTGGGAGAAGTTCATAATTTTGAGGGAGTCGCTTTCGTCTAGGATTTCGTCTGACAGTAACACCACTAACTGAATTGGCAGTCCGTCCAAGCCGTCGCGTATTTTACTTAAAGTCTTGCGGTCTTCTACTACCAGTGTCGTACTGCCGCTATGTTCCAAGATATATAGTAATTCTTGTTTTTCAGCTTGGGAGCTGCGCACGACATCCACTCCCCCAGCGGTTAATATTCCCTGATCGGCAATCATCCAGCGCGGACTATTATCGGCAACGAGTCCCACTCGATCGCCCGCTGCTACCCCTAGCGCTTGCAACCCTGCAGCAAAGATTTGAATGTGCTGGTACAACTGATTGTAAGTAAAAATTGTCTCCGGTTGGACGTGGGGATCGTGCAGCGCCACAGTATCGCCAAATTTTTTGACGGCGATCGCCCAAATTTCCGGTAATGACTGCACGGTGGAATAATCGATCGTGCGCTTTAAATTCGAGCGTTCTCGCTCGGTCAAATTGAAATAGAAGTTAGAGGGGTAGTTGTGCGACATAGCTCAATCGCTGGTAAAGTGCTTTTGCAGTCCTGTATACAACTTACCTTGCGACAGATGTATTTGAGCTATTGAGTTAGGACACAAGCATTGCTGTCTACTAGTCAGTTATCAGTGATTAGTGACTGGTGGCTGGTGACTAGATGAAGAATGCAGCTGCTGGTTCCACCAGCCAATAGCCACCAGCCACTCAAGAGCGAGCGCGAGTAAAAATACCAAAGCGATCGAAAGGATAGAAACGGACGATTGCCTTACCAACGATCCGATCGCGCTTTAAAAAGCCCCATTCGTGACCGTCACAGCTATTGTTGCGATTGTCTCCCAGTACTAAATAAGAATCTGAGGGAATAACTCGAACCGATCGTTCGTAATCTGGTCTACTGGCAATATAGCCTTCTGCTAAAGGGCGATCGTTGATATACACTTGTCCCGCTTTCACTGCTACCCGTTCTCCAGGGAGTCCCACGATTCGTTTAATAAATGAGTCGTGCGAGTTAGATGGTAATCCGCACGCAGAGATTGCAGCAGGAGGTGGTTGAAATACTACAATGTCACCTCTTTGGGGTGCTTGGAAGCGGTAGCTGAGTTTATCTACCATCAAGCGATCGTCAACTTGCAGTGTCGGTTCCATCGAACCAGAAGGAATAAAAAAAGACTGAGCGACACCAGCGCGAATTCCAAAGGCTAAAAACAAGCTCAGACCTAAAGTTTTCAACCCCTCTATCCACAAATTATCTGGTTTTGATTGTTGGAGATTCCGCTGAGGCATTAGCAATTGCGAGTTACAAGTACAATAACTGGTTAGCTATGACTAAAGTTATATTTCTTGGTTCCCGATGGCAATTGTCAGTGGTACTTGGTAATGGGTAATTGGTGGTTGGGTGGTGCGCGATTGGAGGCGAGAGGCTTTTTCTCCGTGACTCTCCCGAGAGTCCCCTGGGCTGCTCTCTTCTCTCCCGCAGCTCCCGGCAGCTTCCTCAGCTTTCTTCTCTCCCTTGTTCTCCTTGTCTCTCTCTATGGCTAACCCGACCCCGAATTCTAGTTTTAGTTTGACGCTGCGGTTGCAGATTCCCAATCGCATTGGAATGTTGGCTAGCGTGACTCAAGCGATCGCCTCTTGTGGCGGAACTCTCGGTCAAATCGATTTGGTGGAACGCACGCGATCGCAGGCGATTCGCGATCTGACTGTAGATGCTTCTAGCACGGACCAGGGTGAGGCAATCGTGCAGGCAGTGCGGGCATTACCAGAAATTGAAGTAATTAATGTCTACGATCGCACTTTCAATTTGCATCGCGGTGGCAAGATCGCTGTCGTCAGTAGAATTCCCCTCAAAAGTCAAGACGATCTAGCAATGGCATATACGCCAGGAGTGGGGCGAGTTTGTTTGGCAATTGCCCGCGATCCAGAGCAAGTGTACAGCCTGACGATTAAACAAAACACCATAGCGATCGTCACCGATGGCAGTGCAGTTTTAGAATTGGGAAATCTGGGGGCGGCGGCGGCGCTACCCGTCATGGAAGGCAAAGCCACGATCTTTAAAGAATTTGCTGGGATTAATGCCTTTCCAATCTGTTTGGCTGCTCAGGATACAGAAGCCATTATCGCCACTGTGAAAAAAATTGCCCCCGTATTCGGTGGCATAAACTTAGAAGATATTGCTGCCCCGCGCTGCTTTGAGATCGAGCAACGGCTGCAACAAGAATTAGATATTCCCGTGTTTCACGGCGATCGACAGGGGACGGCGATCGCGATGCTGGCGGCGCTAATCAATGCTTTGAAGTTGGTTAATAAGTCATTAGCGGAAGTTAGAATCGTTATCAACGGTGCAGGGGCGGCGGGAGTAGAGATCGCGCGGCTGTTGAAAAAAGCCGGTGCTGTCCATATTTTGATGTGCGACTCCAAAGGCATTCTTTCCACCCACCGCCAAGATTTAACTGTCCAAAAACAAGAATTTGCCGTCAGTCAAATGGGATCTTTGGCAGGTGCTTTAGTCGGTACTGACATATTTATCGGTGTTAGCGCCCCAGGTGTAATGACGCGAGAGATGGTGCGATCGATGGCAAAAGACCCGATTGTGATGGCGATGGCAAACCCCATCCCTGAGATACAGCCGGAATTAGTGGCTGATGATGTCGCAGTCATGGCAACAGGACGCAGCGATTACCCAAATCAGCTTGATAGCATTCTGGCATTTCCTGGGGTATTTCGCGGCGCTTTAGATTGTCGTGCCACGACAATTACCACCATGATGTCTTTAGAAGCAGCACAGGCGATCGCCTCTTTGATAACACCTGCAGAACTTGACCGCGAACATATAATTCCCTCTATATTTGACGCTAGAGTTGTTCCTACTGTAGCTGCGGCTGTGCAACGCGCTGCCCGTCAGGAAGGAATTGCACGGTGTTAATCCAAGTAAGGAAGCTAATTCATCTGTTCGACTTTAGCTTTTAACCCGTTGCTAGTAAGTAACTGCGCGACTTCATCAGCTTTGGCGCGATCGCTAAATGCTCCTGCTTGCATAACTGTTTTACCTTTAGCAAAAACCCGAAACGAACCAGGAACGAGCGATCGCACTTTTTCTTGTGTTGGTGCGTTTTCTGCTTCTACCAAGACTCGATAGCGCAAACCTGCTGCTGTAGAAGAGTTAGACTGCGACGATACCGCAGCAATTCGGGCGGGGCGATTGCTACCAGAAGGTATGTCACCATCGGGAACGGGTAACAATTCGTTAGGATTGACGGCAGCTGGTTTTAAAGTTGGTAAGCCTTGAGTTATCGTGTCTCTTTTTGCTGGTGGCTGCGATCGGCTAATAGGAATTTCCACTTCAGTTTGAGGGTTGGCAGCACGCGGCTGCTTATTGTTTGTAGCAGGGGGTTTTGTTGCTTCAGGTTTAGGTTTAGTTGTTGATGTCGCTACCTTTGGAGACTGGTTTTGTGGCGCAGGTTTACTAGGCTTCGGTGCTGAGGGCTTCTTTGGCGTTTGGCTGGGTTTCTTCGGAGTTGATGCTGGAGTTGGTGCTGATTCCGATTCTGGTAGCGGTACGGGAATTTCTACGACTTGTAATGCTGCTGGTTGAGAGGCTTGAGGAGAATTCGGAATTTGTGGTTGAGTAATTGGTAATTGGTTGTTATTCTCCTCTGCTCCTAGTCTCCTAGTCTCCTCTGCTTGTCTGTTCCCGACTCCCGAATTTGAAGCAACATCACTCGTCGTCCCAGCAAAATCGATATTACCAATGGAACGAGCTGCGGTAACTTGATTGCCTACCGCAGAAACTGTAACTTGCTTGGCAGCACTGCTATTGATGTCATAGCGCCCATTTTGGCGAAATTGATTGTTACCTGGTTCTGTTGACGTGCCTAAATTTGGTTGACTGTTGCCGATCGCAACTACGCCATCTTCTTTATTACGCTCGATAATGTTATTGCGTAGCACTGGTTTGGTAAAGGCTTGAGACACAACACCAGCACGATTATTGATAATTTGATTCTCTATAATTGACGGCGCGGCTCGTTGAGCAACATTAATTCCATAACCCGTCTGCTCAAATACATTGGCGCGGATCTCTGGTTTGGATATTCCGTAAACTGTGATTCCGTTCGCTCCATTTTGAATAAAGCGGTTATTGCGGACGATTGGCGAACTATCACCCGTGACGGAAATTCCATCGTGGCTACTACCAGTAAAAGTGTTATCCGTGACTGTAGGACTACATGACTCAATCCACAATCCGTAACCGCGTGGGTTGGGATTTGTTACCGTTATCCCCACTAGTACGGCTTCCTTCGCGCCTAAAATTGCGACATCTTGACGGGCAAAGGTAGGACTCATGTACATTCCCCCACCCTTAATTACAATATTGCTACCCTTGTTGCTGGAATCGCCTTGAAGAGTAACCCCTGGCTTAAGTCTGAGCGGAAATGTCTCACCAGATTCTCCGCTATAGGTTCCTGGTGCTAGTTGAATGATACTACCGGATTCAGCTTGTTGAAGGGCTTGGGCGATCGTTTTGAAAGGACTGCTCTCACTGCCATTGCCATTCTCGCCAGCCGTAGGATTGACAAATATAACTTTCTTGGTATTTTGAGATTCACTAGTTAAATTTTGCGCCAGCTGTAGTGGTGGTTCTATGGCAACATTCGTATGACTAAAACACAGCCAGAAAAATATGGTTAAACTAATCCTAGCGGCACTAAAACATAGACCGTGAATGCCAATTTTCTGCACCATAGTCTGTACGTGTAAATTCTGGACGGGTAAATAGGGATGGCGATCGCTACGGAAACTTTTCATACTCACGGCACTCCTTCTTACACCGAAGCAGAATCCTACTACCAAATTTTAAACAGTAGTAAAGTTTAGCTTTTTTTCTACTTTGACTTATTCTGCCTCCTTGATATATTCAAAGATTCCAAAAGTCAAGATGCGATCGGTTGACGGTTGACAGTTATCAGTGAAGAAAGGGTGTGGCGATTTGTGAATTTTGGATTTCTCCTCTGCTCCCTCTGCTCTCTTTTCCCCGACTCCCGGCTCCCGACTCCCGACTCCCGACTATCGTAAACTGAGAAGGGACTGTTACGATTAGAACATCAATTGGTTTGTTCTCAGTCAGGTAGCTAGGAAACGGGAGAGGACAAGTGCAGCCAGCTGTCTGCCGCATTTTGGATGCAAATTTAGACCGCGCCCGTGAAGGCTTGCGGATTATAGAAGAGTGGTGTCGATTTGGATTGAATAGCAGCCAATTCAGCAATGAATGCAAGCAGTTACGCCAAGAGCTAGCCAGCTGGCATACCTCAGATTTACGAGCCGCACGAGATACTCCTGGCGATCCTGGGACAGAGCTGACTCATCCCCAAGAGGAGCGACGAGCTGGCTTAGGAACTTTGTTGCAAGCCAATTTCTGCCGAGTGGAAGAAGCTTTGCGGGTTGTAGAAGAGTACGGCAAGCTCTACAGTCCGAGCATGGGAGCTGCTTTCAAACAAATGCGTTATCGAGTTTATACTCTAGAGAGTCACTTACTAGGTTATCAACGACACCAACGACTAGCGCAATCGCACTTATATTTGGTGACTGCTCCGACGGAAGGGCTGTTGAATGTGGTAGAAGCAGCGCTTCAAGGAGGACTGAGCCTCGTACAGTACCGCGATAAGGATACAGCAGACCTCGATCGCCTGGAGACTGCCCAGCAATTACGCCAACTCTGTCAGCAATACGAGGCACTTTTCTTAATTAACGATCGCATCGATCTAGCTTTGGCAGTAGATGCCGATGGAGTGCATCTAGGACAACAGGATATGCCAATTGCGATCGCCCGCCAACTCCTCGGACCCCAGAAAATTATCGGACGCTCTACCACAAACCCGGAAGAAATGCAACGAGCAATTCAGGAAGGAGCGGATTATATTGGCGTCGGTCCAGTTTACGAAACTCCCACAAAAGCAGGCAAAGCGCCAGTAGGATTAGAATATATTCGCCATGTGGCTAAAAATGTTTCCATTCCCTGGTTTGCGATCGGTGGCATAGACGTAAACAATGTAAATGAAGTGCTAAATGCAGGCGCACAAAGAGTTGCAGTCGTAAGAGCAATCGTGCAAGCCGAGCAACCTACCCTAGTAACGCAGTACTTTTTAGCGCAACTCGTCCGCGGACAAACCCGTAAAGCTCCATAAAAAAGGGTTAGACAAGATTTATGACCGAACAAATTAGCTTACAAGTGAATGGGGAAACTCGTAATTGTGCTAATAACTCTCGACTCCCAGAGGCTTTAGAGCAACTGGGCTTTAACCCGCGCTTAGTTGCAGTAGAATATAACGGCGAAATCCTGCACCGTCAGTTTTGGGATAACACGCAGCTGCAAGCAGGCGATCGCCTGGAAGTAGTTACAATTGTTGGCGGCGGCTGATTGTCAGTTAACAGGGAGCGCACGAGCAGGGAGTAGGGAGCAGAGGAAGAAAAATGGCTTTTGACTTTTGACTTTTAACTTTTGACTTTCTCAATGGACGCAACTATAACAGTCCAGCCAAAACCTGCAACTAAACCACTAGGTTTCTGGGTCAATTTTCTGCCTCCTTGCTTGTGGCTGCTGGGGTTTTATTTCATTCCTTTAGCAATACTCCTCAGTTATGCTTTCATGCAGCACCAGTATGTGGAAGTTATTCCTCGATTTACCTGGGAAAATTTCGCACAAATTATTACTAATTCTGGCTACCGCAATACAGTTATTCGTACTCTATATATTGCTGTCACTGTCACGGGAATTGATACGCTGTTAGCTTTTCCAGTTGCCTATTTCCTAACTAAGTACGCGGGAAAATATAAACAATTACTAACAATCTTAATTCTCTTGCCTCTGTGGTCTAGTTATCTCGTGCGCGTTTTTGCATGGCGAATTATTTTGGGCTACAACGGCGTATTAAATAGCTTGCTAATATCTCTAGGGATACTATCTCAGCCTTCTTCTTTATTTCTCTACAATCAATTTTCGATGGTTGTTACTCTCTGCTACGTATGGCTACCATTTATGATTTTGCCTTTAGTAACTGCCTTTGAAAGATTACCTGGTAGCTTAATAGAAGCATCAGCAGATTTAGGAGGACATCCTTTATACACTTTTCGTAGAGTCACTCTTCCTCTGGTTTTGCCAGGATTTTTAGCAGGTTCGCTATCAGTATTTAGTTTGACGATGGGAGATTACATCACCCCTTCTTTGGTGGGTGGAGCAGGAGATATTTTGATTGGTAACATTGTTGCAAATCAATTTGGTGTAGCTGACAATTGGCCTCTTGGTTCTGCTTTAGCAATGGTAGTATTATTGCTAATATTTGGACTGATAGCCATCATCTCCCGTAAAGGTGCTTTAGAAAACTTATGAAATTAGTAGGAGAAAGAAGTAAAGTCAAAAGTCAGAAGTCAAAAGTCAAAATTGACCGACTCCCTAAACTAATTTTTGGCACAATTACACTAATAATCTATTTATTCATGTATTTGCCCATCCTGACGATCGCTATCTTTAGCTTCAGTCAGGGGAGAGTGCTATCTCTACCAATTCAAGGTTGGACGCTGGATTGGTACGCCAAGGCTTTGCAGGACGAACAACTACAAATAGGATTATTTAATAGTTTAAAAGTGGCGATCGCATCTTGTACTATTGCTGCAACTCTAGGAACTTTAGCAGCTTTAGCAATCCAGCGATATCGATTTTTTGGGAAAAACTTCTTCCGCGCCGCAGTTATCTTACCGATCGTTCTGCCTGGGATCGTCACGGGAGTAGCCATGCTCAGCTTCTTTTCTGCAATGGACTTACCTCTAGGATTAATTACTGTCATTATCGGTCATGCTACGTTTGGCTTTCCAGTTGTATTTAACACTGTCGCTGCCCGAATTTCTCGCCTACCCCGCAGTCTGGAAGAAGCCGCCGCCGATTTAGGTTCTCCCCCTTGGGAAGCGTTCTGGAAAGTCGTATTTCCTGGGTTACGTTCGGCTTTGATCTCAGCTACTTTACTTGCCTTTACCCTAAGTTTTGATGAGATCGTCGTGACAATCTTCCTCACGGGACAGGATAATACACTACCAATGGAAATATGGGCGCGACTGCGTTTTGGTATGACCCCAGAAATTAACGCTACAGTAACACTAATTCTTTTATTTTCAGTCGGTTTGGTATTGTTGAGCCAAAGTGCTTCGCGCCGAGAGTAGAGAGTGGGGAAATTTTGGCGGTGCGAATCTTAGTTTTTAGGTTGAAATTGTTTCCAAGTTCCAAATTTTGACTTTTAACTTTTAACTTTTGATTTTAGTTGAGGGTGCTATGGAACAACATAAAATGATTATCGGCGGGGAAGCAGTGGCGGCGGTGAGTGCCAACTGGGAAACGGTAATCGATCCTGCCACGGAAGAAGCGATCGCGGAAGTCCCGCAAGCAGATTATGCTGATGTGAATAAAGCTGTAGAGGCAGCAAAACAAGCTTTTAACTCATGGTCTACCGTCTCTCCAGGCGAACGAAGTGCGCTGCTGTACAAACTTGCCGATGCTCTAGAAGCAAAAGCAGATACCCTAGCACAAACTGAAAGCCTCAATGTAGGTAAACCAATTAAACTAGCAGCAAACGGCGATATTCCCTTTGCGATCGACAATATCCGCTACTTTGCCGCACAAGCCAGAGTCGTAGAGGGAATTGCGGCTGGGGAATTCGTTCCAGGCTATACTTCTGCTGTCCGTCGCGAACCAATTGGCGTAGTTGCCTCTATTGCACCCTGGAATTATCCAATCATGATGGCAGCATGGAAAATTGCCCCAGCAGTTGCAGCGGGAAATACTGTTGTCTTTAAACCCGCACCCCAAACCCCTCTAACAACTATAGTGCTGGCTCAAACAGCGTTAGAAGTCGGCTTTCCTCCAGGAGTTATTAATGTTATTACTGGCGGTTCAGGGGTAGGCGAACCTTTAGTTACCAATCCCGACGTGCAGATGATATCGTTTACTGGTTCTACCCGCACGGGTAAGCGGATTATGGAACTCGCAGCCCAGAAAGTGACGCGAGTGCATTTAGAATTGGGTGGAAAAGCTCCTTTTGTTGTATTTGCTGATGCAGATATCGAAGCAGCGGCTAGAGGTGCAGTAGTTGGCGCTTATATCAACACAGGACAAGATTGTACGGCAGCCACGCGAATTTTAGTGGAACGCTCCCGCTATCAAGATTTCTTATCGGCTTTTACCGAGCTGTCGCAACAGATCCGCCTGGGAACGCCACAAGCAGAAACAACAGATATGGGTCCGTTAATCTCAGCCGACCAACGCCAACGGGTGCATGGATTTGTAGAAAGAGCCAAGGCGGATGGAATTACCGCGCACTTACCAGGCGGAATACCCGAAGGTAAAGGCTTTTTCTACCAGCCAACGATATTTTGTCAGGCTGCTACTCAAAGCGAAATCATGCAAGAAGAGGTATTCGGTCCCGTCGTCGTGGTAAATCCAATTGACTCTGAAGAAGAGGCGATCGCAGTTGCTAATGACGTGAAATACGGTCTGGCTGCATCTGTTTGGACGAAAGACTCTGCGAAAGCTTGGCGCGTTGCCAGTGCGCTACAATTTGGCACGGTATGGATTAACGACCATCTTCCCCTGGCTTCTGAAATGCCCCACGGTGGCTTTAAAGAGTCTGGCTTTGGCAAAGATCTCTCCCGTTATGCTTTTGATGAATATACAATTGCCAAACACGTTATGTTCGACCTCAGCGGCGCAGTCAAAAAACCCTGGCACTTTACAGTATTTGGCGATGCTTAGTCAGTTATCAGTTATCAGTTATCAGCAAAGAGCGGGAGCCGGGAGTCGGGAGTCGGGAATTGCTAATTGGTAGTTTCTTCTCCCTTGTCTCCCTTGTCTCCCTTCGCCCCTAATCCCCACTTCCTTCGGTCGTGGGGAAGAGCGAGTTCCCCCTTGTCCCCCTTGTCCCCTCACTCCTCACTCCTCACTCCTCGCCCCTCCAATGGCAGCAGTCACACTAGAAAACGTTTACAAAAGCTTTCCCGCTCGTCCTGGCGATCGCGCTGTTGTCCCAATGACAGCAGATCCGCTCGCTCCGGTTGAGGCTGCACCTGCAATGGAAGCATCTAAGCCACAGGCGGAGGATGTACATCAGCTACAGGCAAAGCATGTCGATGTCTTGCGCTCGATTAACCTCACTATTGAGGATGGCGAGTTTATGGTGCTGGTAGGACCTTCAGGCTGCGGTAAGAGTACGCTCTTGCGCTCGATCGCGGGGTTGGAAGAGCTGAGTGCAGGTAATATTTGGGTTGGCGATCGCCTAGTCAACCAACTCCCACCCAAAGCACGAGACATCGCGATGGTGTTTCAAAATTACGCTCTCTATCCTCATATGTCGGTGTATGACAATATTGCTTTTGGACTGCGGAGAACAGGCAGGGGAGCAGGGGAGCAGGGAAGCGGGGGAGCAAGTAACCAGCTAGAGAATTTATTGGTGGGGATGACCAGTCGATTGCCGAAAGGATGGCGCTACATGACGGCAAGGGAACGGGCAATCGATCGGCGAGTCAGGAGTGTTGCAGCACTGTTACAAATTGAATCTTTTTTGCAGCGCTTGCCAAAACAGCTATCGGGGGGACAAAAGCAACGAGTAGCTCTCGGTAGAGCGATCGCCCGCAATCCCCAAGTATTTTTAATGGACGAACCCCTTTCCAATCTGGATGCAAAATTGCGGGCAGAAACCCGCGCCCAAATTGTCAAACTTCAACGCCAGCTGGGAACGACAACGATTTATGTGACTCACGATCAAACAGAAGCAATGACTATGGGCGATCGCATTGCCGTGATGCACCAAGGACAAATCGAGCAAGTTGCTCGTCCGCTAGAACTTTACAATCACCCTGCTACTAAGTTTGTCGCTGAATTTATTGGTTCGCCACCAATGAACTTCCTCTCAGTTCAGTTTCACGCGCCACTGACGATCGTCCATCCCCTATTTCGCCTCACTCTTCCCGAAGTTTGGGCATCTGCTTTGCAAAAGTACGATGGACGAGATTTAATTTTGGGCATTCGACCAGAACACCTAACTTTGAGTACTGCCGCGCCTCACAATCTTCCCGTACAAGTCGAGCTAGTGGAAGCCCTGGGTAACGAAACCTACCTCTTTGTCACCACTACGGCTGCGGCTAATACTACCCATACTGCCTTACAAGTACGTATTCCACCCGATCTGACCGTAAGTATTGGCGAACAACTGTGGCTATCGCTCTATCCAGAAAAAATTCACTTTTTCGATCCAGTAACTAATTTGGCAGTTGGTAGGGAGTAGTGAGTGGCTAGTGGCTTGACTTTTTGCTAGTCACCAGCCACCAGTCACTAGTCACTGATAATTGACAACTGAATAACTGACAACTGACAACCACCTATCTCCTCCTTAAGATAGAGCGCAGCAGAATCTTTATTTTTTACATTAATTTACATATTCTGTTGTAATTCTTAATGAACTGGGATTAACTGGAGATAGAAATATGCAAAACACTACAAAACTTGCTGCTACAGCGATGGACGATCGCAATGCTTGGCGCTGGGGCTTCACTCCTCAGGCAGAACTCTGGAATGGTCGCTTAGCGATGGTAGGCTTTTTTATTGCTTTATTCATAGTCTTAAGCTAGTCAACATTCAATTTGTCATAGTGAATGCGCCCTAGTGAATGCTTTAGCTGTTGTGGAGTATGGATATCTTGTCTGCCTGTTTAGTATGAGTTAGACACACTTTATGTTATCCGAGCAGGGCTTTTTTCACTTTTGAGACATCCTGAATTAAAGGATTTACAGCTAATTAGTATAAATTATCACTAAATGGTTTCATTCTAAATTGTTACACAGACGGAAAAGCAGGTTGGTACTGGCTTTGTTTTGGTTCGATCTTCTCTAACTCAGTTTAATGTTTTGATAATAAATTTCATTTAAGCTATTGCATTTACATCAATGAATTGTTATATTAATTTACATAGTTAAATAAAAAGTTACAGGTTTCATCTGAATTACCAATCCTGGAGCATCAATCATGCAAGACACAACTAAAGTCACCACGCCAATTATTGACGATCGCAACGCTTGGCGCTGGGGTTTCACTCCTCAAGCCGAAATTTGGAACGGTCGTTTGGCAATGATCGGTTTCTTAGCAGCTGTGGCGATCGAACTGTTCTCAGGTCAAGGTTTCCTTCACTTCTGGGGAATTCTGTAAATCTGTGGTAGTGAGTTTAGCGCAGCAAAAAGACTTGGGAATATTGATTCTCAAGTCTTTTTAATGTGAAGATACTTTTTGTAGTTGAAATATCTTCACAATAACGATTTTTTCTTCAGAACTAAGAGCCAGTGTAAATATGTTGCACGCAACAGCTGCATGAGAATCAGAGGTCGATGTATAACAATCCAGAATACATACCTCTGTCTCCTTTCTTAGCGAATATACTCCTTCAGCACGCTATTACGGTTGGGATGGCGAAGTTTACGTAGGGCTTTTGCTTCAATTTGCCGAATTCTTTCGCGAGTCACGTTAAAAATCTGTCCGATTTCTTCTAGTGTTTTCATCCGACCGTCGTCTAAACCATAGCGCAAACGCAACACGTCTCTTTCTCGTGGGCTGAGACTATCCAAAACTTTTTCTAAGTCTTCGCGCAATAAATTTTTAGAAACCTGATCTTCCGGGGTTTCTCCATCCGACTCAATAAAATCGCCCAGTCGGGAATCTTCTTCCTTACCGATGGGCGTTTCTAATGAGATCGGTAGCTGGGCTGATTTAGCAATAAACCGCAGCTTTTCAATTGTCATTTCCATGCGGGTAGCAATTTCTTCTTCAGTTGGCTTGCGACCCATTTCTTGCGACAGCAGTTTAGTTGTTTTCTTAATACGGGAAATAGTTTCGTAGAGGTGGACTGGCAGGCGAATGGTACGAGATTGATCGGCAATGGCACGAGTAATTGCTTGGCGAATCCACCATGTAGCGTAGGTAGAAAACTTATAGCCTTTTTCGTGGTCGAACTTTTCAGCTGCCCGAATCAAACCTAGTGAACCTTCCTGAATCAAGTCTTGGAAGGACAGCCCGCGATTCATGTATTTTTTGGCGATTGAAACCACTAGACGCAGGTTTGACTGCACCATCTTATCCTTAGCTCGCCGTCCGACGTGCAAGCGATAGCGAAATGCAGGTAAGTTCTGCTTAACTGCTTCCGCCCATTCACTGTCCTGCGGTTCGCGATCTAATCGGTCGGATAGTTTTTCTCGAATTCGCTCTAGTTCTAGTAAATCGGCAATTTTTCGCGCTAATTCAATTTCTTCGTCTGCTCGCAACAGGCGAATTCTACCAATTTCTTGTAAGTATAGGCGAATCGAATCTTCAGTATATTGTTTTTTCTTTGTTTGCGCCCGCCGACGGGTTTTACCACCTTTCCCAGGCTTAGCGTCATCCTCGTCAGGCTGAACTTCTAAAAATCCGTCACTATCATCTACTTCTAAGCTTTGTAACTCTTCTGCTTCTTCTATTGAAAAGTCAAAATCGCGCTCGAAATCAGACTGGCGAGCCATTTGGGGTTCAGACTGTTGAATATTTTCGAGTAGTACGTTATTAGCCTGGTTCATGCCGCGTTCCTCATGCTCCTTGATTCAACAAACATTTAGTCACTTAAAAATTGCTCCGATCGCACTAGCTATTAACTAGCTGCAAAGAGCTTCTCCGTCGGGAAGATTCATGGGCAGATCCGAATGGTATGGTGGTAGGATTCTTGCCTGAAAACATACTTTAGATTAACCGATTGGTCTAAGATCAGCTCTACTCAGTTCCATAGACTTAGCCTTGGATAGATGCACCAATAGCTATTTATCTCTTAGGTAATGAAGACCGTTCCGATTGTAGCCTGTTTCACAAAATTTGGGCGGATTTAGTGTTCTAATTTTGAGGTCAGAGGGTCAAGACAAGTTCAATTGTTTCCCAGTTTGTACTTACACCTACGAATTACATCTTAAATTTGTCTTCCGCAATCTGGAGAAAAATCGCGTAGATCTACCCAGACTGCAAAGTGCAAATTGACTGTGAAGTGCAATACTTGGTAGTGTAAGACAGCAGGAGTAGAGCATTTTCTGCCATTGCGTATTTTAGGTGGAAAAATAGTCTAGACCACTTATTCAGCCTTTTCTTATTCGCTCATACGTCCCCTGTTTGCGATTGAAAATAGTAGTACCAGTAGCTCTGCACGGCTGAGTAACTAGGTTTTGGCATTTTCCAAAACTTTAATTTACCACCTAGTGCAAGCGTTCTAATCTCGATTGAGAGTGCGACTGAGTTTTCGATCGCCAGCCATAATCACAAGTTAACCGAGGTTGTACGGATATTTCAACCTACGTGTTCTTGACAAACTAATAAACTTTTCTCTGTCATTGTAATTAATACTGAAGGCAGATGACAGCTCTCCTCACGAGAAATTCACTGAATTTGTGTCAAAAAGAGCGATCGCCACCGATCGGAGAAGACGAAAAACCTTTACTCGTAAGGGATAGAGATTGTTGCCACAAAGTGTCTATCGTAACAAATTCGTAACCGAGGCTTAATAATTGAGGAACTAAGATAGCAGTAATATCGGCAACATCTGCACCACCACAAGCGCCGTCATGCAATACGATCAGCGAACCATTTTGTACTTGCTGCATTACCCGTTGGACGACGACAGCCACCCCAGGACGAACCCAGTCTTCGGGAACCACACTCCACATTACGGGTCTGTAGTCCCATTGGTGTAATAAATTTAAGGTTTGAGGAGTAAATAAACCATTAGGCGGACGGACATCGCGGATGCGGGCAGTAGGTAAGTCACAAGCAGTTGCGATCGCCTCTTGGGTGGCTACCAGGCTGCGTTGCAGTTCGGTAGGTGTCAGCATGGGAAAAGAGCGATGGTCGTAGCCGTGATTGCCGATCCAATGTCCTCGTTGGTAAATTGCTTGAGCAAGACCGGGAGATCTTTGAACGCAAGCACCCAACCAAAAAAAACTAGCAGGAACGGCATAACGGTCTAGAACTTCTAGTAACTTAGGCGTATGGCAAGGATGGGGACCGTCATCGAAAGTCAAAGCTATTGCGCGCGCGCGATCGTGACCAGACCACAAGCAACTAGGAAACGACGGCTTGAGAATTCGATACATTAGGGGTAAGAAGGGAGCTAGTTGCATTAATTAGGGGCTGGGGACTAGTGATGGACAAGGGAGACAAAGAAGAGAGAGTCGCCCAGATTTAGGTCGTATACACCTGAAGGGTGGCTTGTCGGAGAATAGCCCTTCTCGAAAAATGGGCGCTGAGGGAGCATTTAGATATATTTTCCTAGCTTCTGACTTCTGACTCCTGACTTCTGGCTCCTGTTCGCTGATAACTGATAACTGATAACTGAATGAGCAACTTTTGGCATCGACTGACGGTAGTAGGGGGTGCGATCGCGATCGCCCTGAGTGGTTGTTCTAATCTAACAATTGACCAATACGAAGCCACCGCAAAAACAACTTACACTTGGCAAGTTAAATACGCCATCGATCTCAATAACAAATCACCTCGATTTGAAACCTTTGCCTCCACATCTTTAATCAATCGTAACGGGATTAAACCAATGGGTGCGGTTACTGGTCCCGACGACAGAGGACTGTGGTGGGCAGCTTTACCACCGCGTCCTACAGTGGATGAGGTAGAACGAAGAAAGAAATCGGGGGAACGGGCAAGTTCTCCAGAGTTAATCAAATCTGTCGATTATCAATTTAGTTATCCTCAAGGCGATCGCCAAGTGACTTTACCCACGAACTATCAAGTCTACCGCCAAGTTGTCAAAGCTCATCCTACGCGCACGCCTTTAAAACTGACGTTGGGAGTCACTGACAAATCGGTAGAAAAAGCGGAACCCGTGAAACAGTGACCAATAACCAGTGGCTAGTTATCAGTGACTAGTGACTAGTGGCTGGTGGCTAGCTACTTGCAAATGACCAATGACAAATGACAAATTATGTTTTTACCACCAGGATTTGAACAACGCTCTGTAATGACCTCTCTAGGCAGAATGGTTTACTACACGGCTGCTGGAGAACCTTGGCTGAGAGATGGAGCCGATAATACTCACAAACCAACTTTAGTGTTCGTACATGGTTTTGGTGGCGGGTCTTCAGCCTACGAATGGTCGAAGGTTTATCCGGCTTTTGCTGCCGAATACCGCATTGTCGCACCCGATTTAATTGGCTGGGGACGGTCGGAGCATCCAGCACGGAGTTATCGCGTTGAAGATTATTTAACGACGATCGCGGAATTTTTAGAACAGACTTGTCAGGGTGCGGTGGCAGTTATTGCTTCTTCTCTAACAGCGGCGATGGTTGTTAGGGTGGCGATCGCCCGTCCAGAATTATTTCGATCTTTAATCTTGACTACACCCGCCGGACTCTCTGATTTTGGCGAAAACTATTCCCGCAGTTTCTTTGCCCAGATTGTCAGCGTTCCCATTCTCGATCGCCTACTCTATAGTACGGGTGTTGCTACTAGTAACGGCATTCGTAGTTTCCTAGAACAGCGCCAGTTTGCCCAACCCAATCGCATTTATGAGGAAATAGTCGCTGCTTATCTCGAATCTGCTACCCAACCGAACGCCGAGTACGCTGCCTTATCTTTTGTTCGAGGCGACTTGTGCTTTGACTTGTCTCTCTATATTCCCCAACTAAGCATTCCTACAGCCATCATTTGGGGACAAAAATCTGAATTTACTTCCCCAGAAATCGGACAGCGATTTGCTCAGATCAATCCCCAAGCAATTAAGATTTTCCAAAGTTTACCAGAAGTCGGATTGACACCCCAATTAGAACTGCCAGCCGTGACGATCGGATTAATTCGGCAGTTTTTGCCTTTATTAACTAGCTTTGAGGCTGTTGTTGCATAATATGGCAGAAGACGTGGCATTTCGCGTCTCTGCCACCTCAACCTTTCTCTGGAAATCTCAGATCGATTACACCACCAGTAAAATCGTAATTAAAGCCTTCTAGCTGAGCAGGAATGCCTATTTTAAGTTTGCTATTACCAATTACTGGACCGTTTTTGGTCATTTGAGCGTTGCCTTCTAAAGTAACAACCATATCCATGATGTATTGGTTTTCGCGTGGATCGGGTAAAGATTTAACCGATCCATCCGGTTGAGGTACGAGCGTGGTTCTCGGTAGTTGTTTGACAGCTTTCACTCCTACCTGACCGTAAGGCTGATTGCGGATAATGATATTAGTTTTTCCGCCTGGTTTGAGTCCTTGCTCAAACAGCTGTTGCGGGTCGCGCACGCTTAAACCCCGCACGATGACGTCAATCTCCACGGGTTTGGTAGCAACACCAATTTGCGCTCCAGAAGTGCCAGGGAAGAAAAAGATCCCCACCACTACCAGAAAAATGACTAAGGCTGCTCCAATGTCGAGGAGGCTAACCTTACCAAATAAACGCCCTTGAGAATCTAAAATTTTCATACACTGAGAGAAAGGGATTAGAGACTAGAAGAGAGCTGAGGGAGCAGAGCGAGCCAGCTCAAGAGTTTGTGAATGTTGGTGTTGAGTTTGGCATTAATTAACTCAAAACTCAAAACTTTTCATTTACCACTCACTACTGATAACTGGTCACTGGTCATTGGTTGCTAGTCAATGAAAGGGTAGCACGATTCTACTGTAATGACAGATATTTTACGATTTGAATCAACAAAAATCGGATATCTGTATTCCTCCCCCTTGTCTCCCTTATCTTCCTTGTCCTTCTTTTCCTTAACCCATAGTTATGGCAACCAAAAGCTTTTTTGCCCGTCTATTGTTACAGCAAGTTTAAAATTTTTCAATCTTTCAAACCACAATCTCCGGCGATGTTCAACCTATTCTTTTCGTTCTCTCGTCGCACCCAGCGTCGCTGGCTTTATCCGCTCATATCATTATCAGTAGTAGTTAGCTTACTGATCGGTTCGGCTGGTTTGGCAAAAGCCATTTCCTGGTTCGATCTCATTCAACAGGGAGCGCAAATCATTCAACTGTCTGATGTTTCTGAGCAAGAGGAAATCGAGTTAGGCAAGCAAATTAACCAACAGATGGTTGGGAAAGAATTTCGTCTTTATCGCAATGCGAGTGTCAATCGTTATGTAGAACGGGTAGGAGAACGGGTAGCCGCCCAAAGCGATCGCCCTAATCTTCCTTACCAGTTTCAAATTGTAGATAATAACAGCATCAATGCCTTTGCTACATCTGGAGGTTTTGTCTACGTCACCACAGAATTGCTCCGTACTGCCGATAACGAAGCAGAATTAGCCAGCGTGCTAGGTCACGAAATCGGTCACATTACCAATCGTCACCTAATTAAACAAATGCGCAGCACTGCGATCGCTGGTGGACTAGCAACTGCAGCTGGTTTAAACCGCAACCGTGCTGTGGCGATCGGTGTCGATCTGGCTTTGCGCCGTCCTAACAGTCGTAAAGACGAGTACGAAGCGGATACAACAGGGTTAGAGATGTTAGGACGGGCTGGCTACGATCGAGAAGCTATGGTTTCTTTCATGGAAAAATTGTTAAAGAAAGGCGGTTCTACACCTACCTTTTTGAGTACTCACCCAGCCACTCAAAGCCGCATTGCCAGACTCAGAGAAGCTATTGACTCTGAAACCACAAATGGCGACGGGTTAGATAGCGCTGCCTACAGAGCCAGCATTCGTCCGCTCGTGCGTTAATTTTTATTTGTAGAGAGGTTCTATGGAGCCCCTCTACAATCGTGCTAATACCTGAGCGGGATTGATCCGGATCGCTGCTTCCGACAGAGGTAAAGTCCGAACTAGCTTGTCGTAAACATCAACTTGATAGACAATCTGATTGTTGATATCAACTGCTGTGAGCCACCCGCTTCTGGGGTGATAAGCACCAGTATCGATATCCAGCCAGCCTTGCCCTTGGGCGAGTTCTCCAGGGCGTACTCCTGGTAGCGTAAACGTGATTGTATGACCGACAATTATGAGCTTATCTTCAAAGAAGGGCTGCTTCATGCTGTGAAATTCCTGACGTACCCAACAAAACTGTTCGACTGACTGCTGTTCCAAGGGAAGCCTAGGATCGAGACCAGCATGGGCTAACCAAATATCGCCTAAGTCGAGGTGAGTGGGCAAGGTTTGCAGCCATTCGATATGATCTCGGGGAATAGTGGCTGTTTTGTAACTGCTTAAAGTCTCGTATCCGCCGCTATAGAGCCATGCCTGGCGAATTTGATTGGAAGCACGTTTACTCAACACGTCTAGCAGCATTTGTTCGTGATTGCCGAGCAAGCAGTAGTAAGGACTTTGTTTGACAAAATCAACTACTTGTGCGCTTTGCGGTCCGCGATCGATTAAGTCTCCCAAGAAATAAACTTCATCGGCTGCGCCAGGGGCGATCGCCTCCAGCAAGATCATCAGTCCGTCATAGTGACCGTGCACATCACCGATAATAATGCGACGTTGGTGCGCTGCGCTCATAGAAGTTTTGGGTTAACAATAATACCGCTTGATGATTCCAGCCTATCTATACCCAAGCAGATGTTGGTTAAAGAAGGGTGAAGAATGTTTTGAAGATATTAAGCTTTCATTTTAATTATGGCTCAAGCCAAAAAAATCAGCTCTAGTAAAATTGAGTAAGTATGGATGTAGCCGATTTGACAGTTGCCAAAATTAACGCTCTAGTAACCCCAACCACTGAGGATTGGGTACGACAGGCGATCTCTAACTTGGATACCATCTTATTGGATCATTCCCAATGCGAACGCAAAGCAGCTGGGGTAGCTCTAAATTTAATATTTCGTTACCCATCAAGCCAAAAGTTAGTTCGATTGCTAACGGCGATCGCGCGGGAGGAATTAGAACACTTCGAGCAGGTGAACCAATGGTTAGAGCGGCGAGGGATTCCTCTAGCACCTTTAACACCACCTCCTTACGGTGCGGGATTAAAGGCACAAATTCGCCCCAAGGAACCAGAACGAATGTTAGATTCTTTGCTCGTCTCTGGTTTGATTGAGGCTCGCAGTCACGAACGGTTAGGGCTTTTAGCTACCCATTGCCCAGAACCAGAGCTAGCTAAATTTTATCGCGGTTTGATGGCTTCAGAAGCCAGGCACTTTGGGACGTATTGGATTTTGGCTGATACTTATTTCGATCGGGCTATGTTTACCCCAAGACTAGAAGAATTAGCAGTGGTAGAAAGTCAGTTATTATCAACTTTACATCCTCAGCCAAGAATTCATAGTTAATTGGTCATTTGTCATTGGTCATTTGTAATTACAGTGAGTAGTGAGTAGTGAGTAGTGTTTTGACTTTTCACTTTTGACTTTTGACTTTTTTATTACCCATTACCATTCATGCAAACCAACTACAAAGCTTTTCTGATTCGAGACTGGCAAACGACCGATCGCGATCCTGCGATGGCGGTTATTAGTGCTGTCTTGGCAGAATATGGTTTGGGTTGGGAACCTGTAGGCGCTGACCGAGATGTGTTGGAGATCGAAAATTATTATTTAGCGACTGGTGGAGAATTTTGGGTAATAGAATCCCAAGGTCAAGTAGTGGGAACGGCTGGTTATTATCCCTTTCATCGTGGCGAGCAGGCTGTAGAAATTAGAAAGATGTATCTTCTACCCCAAGTTAGAAGGTCGGGTTTGGGAAGATTTTTATTACAAGAGTTAGAAAAAGCGATCGCAGCAAAGGGATTTCAGCAAATATGGATTGAAACCGCTAGTGTTTTGGTAGAAGCTATTAAACTATACGAAAGCAGCGGCTATCATCCTGCAACAGGGGTAGAAACAGCACGCTGCGATCGCATTTATCTCAAAAATTTGTAGAGACGTTACATATAAGTCTCTACAACAATTAATATGCATCCTGCAATTCGTAGAAGTCGGGGGAGACGTAATCTTTACGCAAGGGAAAACCAACCCAATCTTCAGGCATTAGCAATCGCTTCAAATTTGGATGTCCCTCATAGACAATGCCAAACATATCGTAAGATTCTCGTTCTTGCCAGTCTACTGCTTTCCAAATCCAGTATACGGAAGGTACGCGGGGGTCTTCTCTAGGTAGAAAAACTTTAATCCGCACTTCCTCCGGTTGATCGGCATTATCGCTAAGTTTGATCAGATGATACATGCTGACCAAATCTTGTCCGGGACCAGAATCGTAACCGCACTGACACTGGAGATAGTTGAACCCGTAGGCATAGAGCGCCGTTGCGATCGGCAATAGAAAATTGCGATCGACTTTAATAATCTCTACTCCCAGGTGGTCTGGCTCCATAACTTCGTGATCGAAGCCGTTTTCCTTTAACCATTTAGAAGTCTTTCCTGCTTCAACAATTTTTGTTTCTTCGGCAGGTACGGGTTTAGTCTCTTCTTTAGTTTCTTCCTCAGCCACGGTTCACCTCCTCTTTTTTGGCAACAGATTGCAGAGCTGGTGGTACGGGCATACCAATTGCCTCTGTCAGTTCCTTCGGTGGTGCTTGCCGTGTAGCAGCTTGTAAATACTTGCCATCGTGGATGGGTGATACCACCTTCATGCTGTGAGTCGTGCTGTAATAGCGATGAGTTTGCTTGATTGGAGTCCGCTCTTGCATCGACTCGTTGGCAATTTTCTTGCGTAACTTGATGATGGCATCAATGATAGCTTCGGGACGGGGAGGACAGCCAGGTAAGTAAACATCGACGGGAATGAGTTTATCTACACCCCGCACGGCTGTTGGCGAATCTACGCTGAACATACCACCAGTGATAGTGCAAGCTCCCATAGCAATGACGTACTTGGGATTTGGCATCTGTTCGTAAAGCCGCACCAATTGAGGAGCCATCTTCATCGTGATCGTGCCAGCAGTGATGATTAAGTCGGCTTGGCGGGGGCTAGAACGGGGGATGAGCCCGAAGCGATCGAAGTCAAACCGCGAGCCAATCAAAGCGGCAAATTCGATAAAGCAACACGCTGTACCAAACAGTAGAGGCCACAAACTAGAAAGTCTAGACCAGTTATAGAGATCGTCAACTGTGGTGAGAATGACGTTCTCAGATAGCTCTTGAGTAACTGAAGGGCGCTCGATTGGGTTAATGATACGTTCTTTTTGTCCGGCTGGATCGATATTTAAGACCATTCCAAAGCTCCTTTACGCCATGCATATACAAGGGCAACAACTAAGATTGCAATGAAAATGAGGGCTTCAATAAAAGCCAAAAGACCGAGGCTGTGGAATGCAACTGCCCAAGGATAGAGAAATACTGTCTCTACATCAAAGACCACAAAGACCAGCGCAAACATATAGTAGCGGATATTGAACTGAATCCAGGCTCCGCCAATGGGTTCCATGCCTGACTCGTACGTTGTCCGGCGTTCTGGGCTGCGTCCGCTCGGTCGGAGGAGCTTAGATGCAGAAAGGGCAAGCGCTGGAACTAAACTACAGATTAAGAGGAAGCCTAGTAAATACTCGTAGCCGCTAAGAACAAACACGATGGATAATTACCGTTGCTAGAGTCAATAATTTTGTTATCTGTCTTTACATATTATATATATTTGAGTTTTACGCACTAGCAAAACCTAAACCTGGACATCATTCGATTCAATTCTGCTTCTGATTGAAAAAATCTATACATGAGTGAGGAGCGAGGAGTGAGGAGCGAGGAGTGAGGAG
>ERZ1066118.230-NODE-230-length-58239-cov-11.942097_pt1 | contig 58239 bp, 59 predicted proteins | sample MGYA00382765_ERZ1066118 | MGnify/ENA primary metagenome ERZ1066118 (study PRJEB33369, sample SAMEA5778348) | biofilm metagenome | biome: Industrial cooling water; feature: Water cooling tower basin; material: Biofilm | place: United Arab Emirates | collected...
CTTTTAACCCTTCGCGGAGTTTACCCTTGAGCGAAGCGAAGGGCTCGAAGGCAAGCTTTTGACTTTTGACTTCCTCCTTATCTCCCATCTCATTTTTGGCAAAATCGATCGCGAATCGCGTGGCTTCGGCAGCAACTATATATACGGGAATTGTTGCGAAGCCGCTAATACCTAGCGTTCCCGTAACTGTTAAACCGGCAATGAGAGGAATTAAATCTATGCCTTGCTGTTGCCAAAATTCTCTCGACTTCCAAGCTGCAAAAGGATCTTTTCGCGTTTCTGCTACTGGCAATTGTACCTGTAAGCCACTAGCCTGCGCGATCGCTGCTAAAACTTGCGGCAATGGCAATTTTTTCTCGTCAAAGCTAACAACAATACTGCCTGTTTTGTGATTGGTTAAGACTTCCTCAATCCCTGCTTGCTGTCGTAGCAATTGAGCGCAGGTTGCTATTACCGATCTGGATTCATTACCAGTAGCGCGGAGCCTCACCCGACCTGGAGTGACATGCACCAGTAGTAAGCCAGTAGCCTGTGGCTGATGACTTACCCCTTCCCAACTACCAATAACTTGGGTCATTTATTCAGTTACTCAATTTCAACTTTAGATTATCGCTAGATTAAATATAGTTTAAAAAATAATTTAATTCAATCAAATTAATAATTTTTTGTTCAACGGTCGGATTAATGCGTAAAAATGCTTGCTCGTAAAATTAAGTAGTAACTCTATTGCGATCGCCTGAAATAATTGTAATTTTTAATACATTTCTCTTCGACAAAATTTCTTTCTATTGGTAGATTTTTAAACTCAATTTTTTTCCAGAAATGTAGTGACGAAGGCAAGAAGCAAAAAAACGTTAATCGCTAATCGTTAATCGCTAATTGCTTTCTGATAATTTGCCATTGGTCATTTGTAAAAAGTGGTGCGTGGTGCGTGGTGCGTGAAGAAAGGGTGTAGGGTGTGGGGGAAAGAGAGAGTCGCCCAGCTGAGGGAGAAAAACTGCTCCTGACTCCTGGCTCCTGACTCCTTTCTTCACCGATCTCTGGTTACTGCCATACACAAAGCCAGCTCAAAAGACATTAAATATATTTACAAAAAATTTTAAGCTCTGTTGCAAATTCACCCGATCTGCCGCCCTAGTCTCTAGATCGGGCAAAAGACCGTGATACGATGCATTTTTAGCGATTTAAAGTTTGGGAGAAAAACTTTGACTCTACGGGTTGCTGTCGTTGGTTCGGGTCCAGCAGGTTCCTCCGCCGCAGAAGTCCTAGCCAAAGCTGGCATCGAGACTTACCTAATTGAACGCAAGCTGGATAATGCTAAGCCTTGTGGCGGTGCGATTCCTCTGTGCATGGTGAGCGAGTTTGACCTCCCACCAGAAATTATTGACCGTCAGGTACGGCGGATGAAGATGATATCCCCCTCTAACCGCGAGGTGGATATCAATTTGGTAAATGAAGACGAATATATTGGAATGTGTCGCCGCGAAGTGCTGGATGGATTCTTGCGCAATCGGGCGGCGCAGTTGGGCGCAATTTTAATTAATGCCACAGTTCATAAACTTGATTTTCCGACAAATAGTAAAGAACCCTATACCATCCACTATGTAGACCACTCGGAAGGTGGGACGCAAGGAGTTGCCAAAACTTTGAAGGTGGATTTGGTTATCGGCGCGGATGGGGCAAATTCTCGGATTGCCAAAGAAATGGACGCGGGAGATTACAACTTCGCGATCGCATTTCAAGAGCGCATCCGTTTACCCCAGGATAAAATGGCGTATTACCAAGATATGGCAGAAATGTACGTTGGTAACGACGTTTCTACCGATTTCTATGCCTGGGTATTCCCTAAATACGACCACGTAGCTGTAGGTACGGGAACGATGCAGGTCAACAAAGCCAGTATCAAGCAGCTACAAGCTGGTATTCGCGCCCGTGCAGCGAGAAAGTTGGCTGGGGGTCAAATTATTAAGGTGGAAGCGCACCCCATCCCAGAACATCCGCGTCCCCGTCGCGTTGTTGGTAGAGTTGCGCTAATTGGCGATGCTGCTGGTTACGTCACGAAGTCTTCGGGTGAGGGAATTTACTTCGCTGCTAAGTCTGGACGGATGTGTGCCGAGACAATTGTGGAGTTTTCTCAAGGTGGTAGCCGCATTCCGACAGAAGATGACCTCAAGGTTTATCTCAAGCGTTGGGATCGGAAGTACGGTATGACGTACAAGGTGTTAGACATACTGCAAACCGTCTTCTACCGTTCTGATGCCACCCGCGAGGCGTTTGTGGAGATGTGCGCCGATTTGGACGTACAAAAGCTAACGTTCGATAGCTATCTCTACAAAACAGTGGTTCCAGCTAACCCCATTACTCAGTTGAAGATTACTGCTAAAACGATCGGTAGTCTGATCCGTGGTAATGCTCTAGCTCCCTAATTTCCGCGCTCTGTTTTTGGTTCGTGGGGGCGTACACCTGTACGCCCCCACGAACCATACATTACATTTTTTCAGCTAGCGTGCAGTATTGTGTGAGAATTGCTTTTTTTTCTTTGTTTAGCTATTATCTTTTTATCTAAGAATAGAGATCTGCGTAATTATAAAAATTTCAATTATATTGCTACCTTATTATTTAGTAAGTATGATACCAGAAAAACGGACAAATGCAGATGAAAACAACTGCATTTTTTTCCTAGCAACTAGAGCAAACAATTAAAATTAACTCTAGCTAGTTTTGTAAAAATCCTGACTTATTCGTGACTGCTACCATGACCTACAGCAACTTCTTCTAACTGCTCTACGCTAGGCAGTTCTAAGCAATAGCCCGCACCATAAACAGTTTTGATGTAGCGAGGGTGACGCGGATCTGGTTCTAGCTTGGTACGCAGGTGGCGAATGTGGACGCGAATGGTTTCGATATCATCGTCAGGATCGTATCCCCAGACTTCCTTAAGAATGTCGCTAGGCGAAACAGTCTGCCCGTGACGCTGAAGCAAGCAGTGAAGTAACTCAAATTCTAGGTGAGTCAATTTCACAGTTTCAGTAAACCAAATCGCTTCAAAACGCTCTGGCACAAGAGTCAAAGGACCGTAGTTGAGAATTTCGCTATGCTTGGCTGCTTGAGGGATGCGATCCGTACGCCGGAGCAAGGCACGGACGCGAGCTAGCATTTCTTCAACTTCAAACGGTTTAGTTAAATAATCATCTGCACCTGCATTGAAACCTTCAACCTTATCTTGAGTTTGGCTTAAGGCTGTAAGCATGAGTACGGGAATTTCAGCCGTCCGTTCGTCGCGCCGCAAACGCTGGCACACTGTAAAGCCATCCACTCTAGGTAGCATCAGATCGAGCATAATCAAGTCCGGCTGCAACTGGAGTGCTAGAGCCTGTCCCTTAATCCCGTCCTCTGCTTGACTGACATCGTAGCCAGCCATTTCTAAATTTACGGCAACCAATTCGGAGATTGCTGGATCGTCATCAATTACAAGTATTCTTGCCATTATTATTAAATGAGATTAACAAATGTTAATGAACAATAAGAACCTTGGGCAGATACAAAGTTTGCTGTACTGATTATACGGATGATTCTAAAGATTAGCTATCGCTTATGCGATGAATGTTGTAACAAAGTGACAAAAAATCGAGGGCGATCGCTTTCTAGAGAAAGGCAAGGGGCAAGAGAATAAGTCGGAAGTCGCGTTTGCGCGGAAGTCGGAAGTGGGGGAAGAGTGCAAAGGGAGCAGAGGGGCACAGGAGCAGAGAAGAAAAAGCAACTCGCTCCTGCACCGATCGCTGGTCACTGGTCGCTGATAACTGTATTCCGTATACGATTGTCCTGAAATATATAAATATATATAGTATGGTGTCAATGCATCGAGGAGAATTGAATTCTGATTTTACGCCGCCTTGGTGGTTGCGCAATGGCTTAGCCATGACGGTCTATACTGCGGTTTGGGCAAGCAAAGACTGGGAAACAACCACCAGCCATCCAGAGCCAGATTATGAAGAAGTTGTTTTTCTCGGTGCTGGAGGAGTACCGATTTTTGGTTGGGTAGCAATTCCCGAACATCCCAAAGCCACAATTATTGGGACTTATGGAATTACAGGTACTTTGGACAATCAATGGTTTTTAAGGCTACTAGGACGCAAAGCTTTTGCTCAAGGTTATGCTGTAGTCTTGTTTGACTGGCGAGCGCACGGTAAAACTGCTCAGTTATCGCCAACCTTAACTTCTGATGGTTTGTATGAAGGAGAAGATTTTGTTTGCATCGCCGCTCAAGCGAAAGCAATGGGTTGTCCCGTACCGTTTTGGTTTACTGGCTTTTCCCTCGGCGGACAATTGGCTTTGTGGGGGGTAAAGGCGGCGCAGGGGTTAGAATTCGGGAATCGGGAATCGGGAGTCGGGAGTCGTGGAGACAAGGAGGACAAGGAGGACAAGGGGACAAGGGGACAAGGGGACAAGGAAGAATTTCAATCCAAAATCCAAAATCTAAAATCTAAAATTTCTTTAGCTCCCAGCCCTCAGTTCCTAGCCCATAGTGACATCGGTGGAGCGGCGGTAATTTGTCCGAGTTTGGATTCAAATCGATCGCTGTCTTATTTGGTCAAGCATCCGTTGGGGAGAAAGTTGGAACAAGCGATCGCCAAGCAGTTGAAAAAATTAGCTTGGCAGCTCTACGAGGCACACCCAGGTGCGATCGATACTGCTGCGATAGAAAAAGCTAATAGTATTTGGGGTTTTGATAACGAATTGGTAATTGAGAAGCTAGGATTTCCTTCGGTTGAGGCTTATTACGAGGCAAGCAGTGGCTTGCATATTCTGCCGCAGTTACAGAAACCGACACTGATTGTTTATGCTGCTAACGATCCAATGTTCGATCCGGCAATCGTGCCAGATTTGCAAGCAGCGTGCGATCGCAATCCTCAGCTAGATTTACTGCTAACTCGCTACGGCGGACATGTCAACTACATGAGCGATCGCGCCTGTCAGCAGCGTTTCCAAGATCCCGATCCGTGGTGGGCGTGGAATCGCGTATTGGAATGGTTTGACAGTAAGTGGTGAGTGGTGCGAGATCTAAAGAATAGAATCAGACATCGAGCAAGCCATATTTTTTCTGCAAATTCAGCAATTTAATTCTGGCTTCTCCGGCATTGTCAGCCAAATCGGCAAATTCGATAAATCGGCGCAATTCTTTGCGTAAAAGATTGCGTTCGACTTCCCATGTATCGCGATCTAATTCTGGGGGCAAAACGATCGCGTCGAATAATGTAGCGCGTTCTTTACCTGGATGAGGGCGTAAAATTCTGCCGCGTCGTTGTACGAACTGGCGCGGATTACTGCTACTAGCCAAAATTACAGCGGTCTGGATGGCAGGAATATCGACACCTTCATCCAAACAGCGAATCGCTACTAAACCTTGCAATTCCCCTGTCTCGAATTGACGGCGCAATCTTTCTCGTTCTGTTAGGGGAGTATCGGCGGTGTAGGTGTTGACGCGATAACCTAGTTCTACCCCCAACATTCTCACGACGGCGGCAATTTGGCGATCGCTTGCCTCGCTACGCCCGTCTTCAGTAGTTCCATCACCGCAATAAAATAGGGTGTGGGATGTATTGCGACGGTTTAGCATTAACTGACGTAAAGCCTCGATCTTATTGGCTGCCGCGCCAACTAGTCTAGCTCTTTGCATCAGTAATGGCGTCATGTTGCTGTCGATACCGTTTTCTTGGGAAGCGATCGCCCAACCAATCCTGGTAGTAAGTTTTGCATAGGCTTGGGCTTCGGTAGCAGTTAAATCTACCAAAATCGGATAGTAAAGATAGCGAACTAATGCCCCTTGAGCGATTGCCGAAGCTAGAGTTAGTTCTGGTTGTAAAACTGCTCCAAAGTAGTCAAAGATAAATTCCGTGCCTTGCTCGTCGAAGTATCTTTCTGGCGTAGCAGATAAACCTAGGCGCAGTCCGATTTTGCGGGGTAAACTTTGTTCTAGGCGAGGCGCACCGAGGTTATGTGCCTCATCGCCAATTATTAGAGTTTTTTCTGGAAAATATTTGAGCTGAGATTGAAAGCCTTCGCCAATAAGAGTTGAGTTTGTCGTGATGACGGTGACAAAAGGCTGACTGCCAGCGCGGACGTTGTACAATCCTGTCGATAGCTGACTTTGCCACTGACGAATACTTTCAAAAGCTAAAATCGGCTGCAAACCAAATTTTTCTGCTTCTGTCGCCCATTGGGTGACGAGATGACGATACGGACAGACAACGATTAAAGCTTGCAAGCCAATTCTTTGATAGAGTTCGCAGGCGATCGCTAGGGCTGTAATTGTTTTCCCGCTACCTGTCGCCATTTTCAACGTTCCCCTGCCACGATTGGCAAACCAATTGGCAATAGCTTGACGCTGATACGATCGCAACTGTAACGATCGCGGTATTCTCGGACATCCTGGAAAAGTTAAGGAGCTTGGTATTGCCTGGGGCTGATACTTGCCTCGTTCTTCCCTAGCAACAACTAGCTTTAACTGCGATCTGGCATCACGTGGGCATTTGACTGAACTCTGCGTGAGATACATTGACTTTAAATCCCATCTGAAGCAGCGCGATTGAGAACTGAAGCATCGCTACTTTTGACGTCAAAATTTATACACTATTTATGCTAGTATAGTTTTTAACATAAATCGATTTTTTTGACAAATAATTCTAAATCAATGCTGCCAATATGATTATTGGTAGTCGCTGTCATTTGAGTTGACATTAGCTATTCCGCAGCTACTAAACGCCTATGCTTAGAATTGCCGTTTGACGCGCTGTTTTTTTTTTTCAGATTCTAGTATAATTCGCCATATCAAATTTCAAAATCAATCGTGAAAATTTCATGTTACTCCAAAGGTATATAAATTAATTCTATGTAAGTTCTAGCTGCATGTTGGCAGCGATCGCTGCTATATATCTTATATGCAATTAATCAGTTTCAATCTTCCTATGGGTTGTCAACCAGATCGTAAATTACAAGCAACTCAGACAAAATTCTGTGGGAATTGAATAAAGTTAAAGCTAGAGATTCAGCTTTCTAAGAAAAATTTGTAAAGTCTATTTTTTTAGTGGTGGGCTTCATCCGAAGGGGAGTCAGTTTGAAAATAGAGATGCTCAGCAACAACGCAGATTGCAGTTTAACCGAAGAAAAGAAAAGCTCAAATGCCATCGATTCAGTTCCTCCAGATTTAGCAAGACCAATTTGGTCTGTAATGATTCCCGTATACAATCGCACAACGTATTTAGAGCAAGCGATCGCCAGCGTTATAGAGCAGATGCGAGAATATGCAGCAGATCGAATTCAGATTGAACTGATTGATAATTGTTCTACCAATCCTGAGATTGAATTTCTGATTCAGCGATTAGCCAAACAGCATCAAATTTCTTTTTACAGACAGCCTCAGACCGTCAGCATGGTTGAAAATCTCAACACTTGCATTCGTCGCGCTCGCGGTCATTTAATTCATATTCTGCACGATGACGATATCGTTTTACCAGGATTTTATCAGTATTTAGAAGCCGCATTTAGCCAAGAACCAAGTATAGGTGCGGCATACTGTCGGCACGGACATATTGACGAGAACAATCGGCAGCAAAATTATTTATCTTCATTAGAAAGAAGTACACCTGGTATAATTCCTAACTTCTTAAACCGCATTGCAGTATATTCGCTCATCGATCCACCAGCGATGGTGGTTAAGCGCAGTGTTTACGAACAATTGGGCGGCTTTCGTCCTGAATTGTGTGGTGCTTGCGACCAAGAAATGTGGCGGAGAATTGCCGCACACTATCCTGTTTGGTTCGAGCCAAAAGTGCTGGCATGTTTTCGCGTTCATTCTAGGTCTCAGACTTCTGCTTTTGTGAGAACGGGAAACAATGTTGTCAATATGCGTCAGAGTGTTGCAATTACCCACTCGTATTTACCAAAATCCACGAGCGATCGCATCGCAAAACAAGCGATGGAAGAATGCGCCTTATATGCTTTAAGAAATGCTTTCAGAGCGCTCAGTAGAGGCGATCTAACTGCTACAAACGCTCAAATTCGAGAAGCTCTTAAATGCAGTTACTCTCTAAAAGTCATAGCTACAATATTCTTAGTTCCTTTCTTAGCCCTAGCTAGTAGCCTCAAGCGACATTTAGAGGGGAATGGAAAGTAAAGAGTCAGAGTAGAAACGTGGCAAGCAACGTTCCTACTCTTTCAGCTTAGTTATAGCCGCGCCATACGCCCAAGAGAATGCCTTGCAATTGTACTTGCTTGGCTGCAATCTCTATCGGCTGATATTTGGGATTAGCGGGCTTGAGCGTCACGCGATCGCCACGCAGATAAAAGCGTTTCAAAGTCGTACCGTGTCCGTCTACCCTAGCCGCGACAATCGTGCCATTTTTTACCTGTTCGGGACTGGCAACGGGACGCATGATTGCGAGATCGCCTTCAGTAATTAAATCTTCAATCATGCTGTCACCAATTACCCGCAAAGCAAAAGTGGCAGGGGGTAAAAATAGCTTTTCAAAATCTAGGTGTTCGACGGCATCGGTAAACGGTTCGACTAAACCACCAGCCGCGATCGCCCCTAGAACTGGGATACTTTGTTGGGCGGATTGGGATTGTAAAATGCGGATCGTCCGTGCTTTCCCTTCCGTCCAGTCAATGTACCCTTTGGCGCGTAAATGTTCCAACCGACTTTGTATGGGTGCAGGCGATTTTAAGTTCATCGCTTGCATCATTTGGCGAATTGAAGGTGAATGCTGGTATTGCCGCACGTAGTCTGCTAACCAGTCATATAGTTCCTGTTGAGCTGCCGTTAGGGGTTCCATAGTTTAATTTGTTTTGATTGCGATCGTATACCTCTTAGAACAGTCGTACTACAAAATTGTCCCTAATGGCAAAAAAAAGTGAGTAGTGAGTAGTGAGCAGCGAGCAGAAAGTGGCAATAAGTTAAGCAGAGAATAGCAAAAGATCGGTAATAGCGGTCAGTTGTAAGTTTTTAGCCAAGTAAATTTTTAACTTGATTTTGGTTAACATATCTTCTTCACTACTCACTAATTCCTAACAAACTAGCTAATAAAGCTTTTTGCGCGTGCATTCGATTTTCGGCTTGATCCCAGACTTTAGAGTGGGAACCTTCTATGACATCGGTGGTTATTTCTTCGCCGCGATGGGCTGGGAGACAGTGTAAAACAATTGCTTCTGGATCGGCAAGGCTTAAAAGTTGTTCGTTGACTTGGTAGGGTTGAAAAACCGGGATGCGGGAATCAGCTTCCGATTCTTGTCCCATACTCGCCCAGACATCGGTATAAATGACGTGCGATCCTTTGGCTGCTGCTTCTGGATCTTCAGTCACAGTAATTTCAGTTTCGGGTAAGGCGATCGCTTTGGCTTGCTCGACAATTTCTGTTAAAGGTTTAAAGTCAGTAGGAGTAGCAATTCTGACATTTATGCCTACCAAAGCACAGCCTAACAGCAAGGAATGTGCGACGTTGTTACCATCACCTACATAAGTCAACGTTAATCCCTTCAGCTTGCCAAAACATTCTTCTACCGTCAGCAAATCTGCCAAAATTTGACACGGATGTTCGCGATCGGTAAGAGCGTTAATTACAGGAATTTTGGCATAGTGGGCAAAAGTTTCTAGTTGTTGCTGTTCAAAGGTCCGAATCGAGAGAATATCTAAATATCGATCTAAAACTCTTGCTGTATCTTCTACGGGTTCTCCACGGCTAACTTGGGTTGTTGTGGTATTGAGATCGATGACCTGTCCCCCTAGTTGATACATCGCTACAGTAAAGCTGACGCGGGTACGGGTGGAAGCTTTATAAAATAGAAGTCCTAAAACTTTATTGCATTGAGGCTTTAGTTGTCCTGATTTTAACTGCGCTGCCAGTTGTAGCAATGCTGTAACTTCCTCTGAAGTTAAATCGGCAAGACTTAGTAAATCTCTTCCCTTCAACTCTGCCATGCTGCCTATGGTAAATAAAGTACAGTGAGTAAGGAGCTGTAATAAACGAAAATTGACACAGCCTGTCTCGTTTCAATTTTTCGCTGTGTCAAAAAAGTACTGATTCTTTGAAAGTAGCAGATTTTTGGCAGATAGAACAGTTAGCGATCGGGCTCCTGTGAAACAGCAGATTCCAGGTTTTTCAAAGGAGGTAGCTAGAAAAGTGGCTGCTAGTACCGACTGCCATTCTCAACATAAGCTCGATATAGACTTTCACAGTCTTGCTAAATGCCGATCGAGTTTGCTAACATAGGATGCTGTGCTGGTGTAGCTCAGTGGTAGAGCAGCTGATTTGTAATCAGCCGGTCGCAGGTTCAAATCCCGTCACCAGCTTTTTTTCTGTGAATGAATTCGGGCAATGGTTTTGGCTCGAAACTCCCTACTGATAAGGCTTTTAGCTCTTATCGTTTTGTAGGCTGCGACTGGACAAATCTGGCAGTCAATAGACAAAACAACTTAAAATCGCGCATCTGACGGGGTGACGAGGCGGTTGGAAGGACTGGTGTATGGGAGCGTTAGTGTTATGCGGTAGAAAAAGATAGGTCGAAAAAGGCGTTGCAGAAAGTGTAATGATTTGTGCAGGAATCGGCACTATTTTGAACCGTAGGTAGTGCAGCAACAGTCGAACAGAACACTTAATCATCTCTACTGACTTGGAGTAACAGAGGGTTTTTCGATGTAGCCGTGCTAGATAGTGCCTTAATCTTGTCTTCTCTCCTTCCACACGTGTCATATAAGCCCGACTAACTATGTGTTGAGAGCCATCAATCAACATGATTCCAGAAATTAGCAACTGCACTGCTTACACTTGTAACATTGTCTACCTTGACGATATCCGTTCTTAACCGTCTGATTAGAATTGCAGCTGAGACATTTCGTCTCTCAATTCTATCTAATTTCTCCTTACCGTTTCAGCAACGCCCCAAATTACGCATTCTCGCCATCGTAGCGTCTTCAACTTCCTCGTCAATTTGTTTGCGGGGTTGGTTGCCTATACCTATCAAGAAAAAAGTCATCTTGAGATATCCATCCCCTCAGCTTGCCAGCTCCCTCCTGCTATTTTTTGACCCGTCGAATTCACGTTGATTAATATCCACCTAAAACTCCCCGTTTCTTGGCTTGACGTTCTGCTAGTCGGAATAGTCCTAATCCTAAAGCAAAATATACGACTCCATTAATGAAAGCGATCGCTAATTGAGTTAAATTTAAACTTTCTCCGCGTGCCATTAAAGCTCTTAATATACCTGCACTTGGAGCAATTGGTAAGATATTTGCTAAAACTTGTACAAATCCCGTCCAAGTTTCTGTAGGAGTAGCTAGTACAAATAACAAACCAAATTGAAAAATGACTTGCAACTGATTTACTTGTTTGAATAATAAAGCTAAAGCTCCAATTGTAAAAGCAATCCCATTCGCTCCCATCAATACAGCAATGAGAGGTAAAAGTAAAGCTGGAGGGAAATTCAGCCTGCTGCCCGTTAGGAGCAGAATAGCTAACAAAATAGTCAGAACAAAAATTAATTGTAGCGTCACCGATGCTAAGGCTCGAATTAAGAAGACTTTGACTGCACCGAATTGCGATAAAAAAAGTTGTTCGAGCGTTCCAGTTTGTGCTTCGTATTGTAATATACTAGCAATGTTGCCCATAATAAATAAAACCAAACTCCAAAGCACGTAACCAATTACTATTGAGTCTAGGCGATCGCCTAATTGAAAATTTGCACCAGCAACATAACGCGCGCTCAAAAATAATCCGTAAAAAATTGAAACAGTAATTATAACAATGCCAACAACTTCGATTGGATAGCGACGTTGTAAAATCCAATTCCGTTTTAATTCTGCTAAAAATAACTCAATCATTAAGATTATTTCCTTGTTTCACAATCTGTAAAAATATTTCTGTCAAATTAGCTTGTTCTTTTAGCACAGCCTGAATTGGTAAAGACTGAAGAATAGTGAAAGCTTTGTAGAGTAATTCCGTGCGATCGACATAAATAATTCTTCTAGCTTCAATCTCTAAACCAATTTTTTCTAATTCTAAAATTCTGGCTTCGTCTAAGGCAGCTTGCATTTCAATTTTATAAGTCGTGCCAGAAAATTGTTGAATCAGTTTTTGTGTAGGTGCTTCTGCTAAAATCTCGCCTTTCTGAATAATAGCAATTCGGTCTGATAATATTTCTGCTATCTGCAATTGATGAGTTGTTAGCAAGATAGCACAACCAGCAGCAGCAATCTCACGAACGAGAATTTTTACATCTTCAGTTGCTTCTACATCTAAACCTAATGTTGGTTCGTCTAATAATAAAAGTTGGGGACGATGAACTAAAGCTACAGCAAATGCTAACTTCTGTTGCATCCCCCGTGAAAGTTGTTGTACTGGAGTACGACGTTTGGCTAATAAGTTAAATCTTGTTAAAAGCTCTTTTCCCGACAGCCGTGCTTCACGTCGAGTCAGTCCTTTTAATACACCAAAATATTCTAAATTTTCCTCTGGAGTCAATCGCCAGTAAAGATTGCGATTTCCTTCTAAAACTGCACCTAGATTTTGTAATGCCGCAGCATTCCGATGCGGATCTTTACCCATAATTCTCACCGAACCAGCATCCGGCTGAATTAATCCCGCCATCATTTTGATACTAGTTGTTTTACCCGCACCATTGGGACCGAGGAAAGCTAAAATTTCTCCTGGCTCGATAGTTAAAGAAACATCCTTAACTGCTGTTACAATTTGTTTGTTCCGACTGAAAGATTTCTTGAGATTATAGGCTTCTAAAGCTTTCATGCAAAATTCTATCTTCGGTGGCATAGTCTAGCAATTCTGTGCCAGTCCAGGGAGAAATTTCTTTTGGTGGATGCGATCGCTGCCAGTCAATTGTTGCTTTCAGCGCACTCTCCAACGTGACAACTTCGCTATAGCCGAGTTCTTGCCGAATGCGGCTAGTGTCTACAAACCAGTGTTGCGCTGTATTGTAAGGTAGGCTCCAATCTGCGGGTAGATATTCTTTGGCAACAGGCACGATTTTGCCTTGCCAGCCTGCAACTTGTCCAACTTTGCTCAGTCTTTCTGCCTCATTTAATTCTGCATCTGCAACATGATAAATTCGTCCCTTGGCGCGATCGCTTGTGACTGCCAAAGCGATCGCGTAAGCAGCATTTTCTACGTACCCGTAAGAACCACGCCATTGAGCTATGCTTTCTGGCAAGACGATCGCCGGACGGTTTTCATCCATTCGTTTTAAGTAGGGAAATAGACGGTTGAGAGGATCTTGCGTCCCATAAACCATCGGCAACCGTACAATTGTACCAGGTAAGTCAGGATAATGCATCACCACCCGTTCCACTAAAACCTTTTCATAATCTGCGGGAGCATTAAGCGGTCTTGCCGCGATTTCCCGAAATAAATGTAGCTGCTGGCGCAGAGGTGAATCTTCTGTCAGTGGAACGGGAACGAGATCGGCTTCTTTACCTAAAAGGACGCTGTAAGCGCGATAGACATCTATGCTGCTAACAGCGACAACGCGCTCTGCAATATTCTGAAATACATTCATCAGCGCGATCGCATCTGCTTCGGTATAGGGAAACATATCGAGGACAACTTGAGGCGAAAGACGCTTGAATTCGCTTTTCATTTGGGTAAGCTGCGAGCGATCGCCTAGTAAATGTCGTATACCATTGGGTAAATCTGCTGTTGTTTTTCCTCGATGGAAAATAGTTACTTTGTGTCCCATCGCGTACAATTGTCGGATTACAGGAGGCCCGATAAAATTTGTTCCGCCAATAACTAAAATTTTCATAGTGACTCCTTAATGGGAAAGTCAAAAGATCAAAGTTAAAAGGCAAAATAAGCGATCGCCAATTACCAATTACCAATCACCGATTACTTACGCAGGTATTTTTTGAACGATATTATCAATTAATCCATAATCTCTTGCTGCTTCAGCACTGAGATAAAAATCTCTTTCTGTGTCGAGTTTAATTTGTTCGATTGACTGACCAGTATTAGTAGCCAGTATGTTATTAACTATTTCTCTTAAACTCAAAATTTCTTTAGCAGTAGCTTCGATATCGCTTGCTTTTCCTTGAGCGTGACCTAATGGTTGTGCGATCGCAATTTGGGCATTTGGTAAAGCCGATCTTTTCCCTTTAGTACCGGAAGAAAGTAAGAATGCACCCATTCCCTTGGCTGTGCCAATACACACGGTACAAATATCGGCGCGAAGTTGAGTCATGGTATCGTAAATAGTCAGTGCAGCCGTAGCCGAACCATCCGAACAATTGATATATAGAAAAATATCTCGCTCTGGATCTTCACATGCATCAATAAATAGCATTTGTGCTACAACTGAATTTGCTATTTCTTCTGTTGCCTCACCTCTTAAAAAGATGATTCTTTTAGCAAGTAAGCGAGAATAAATATCAAAGTTGCGATCTCCAGAGCTTGATGTCTGGGAAATAAAAGGAAGGTGTAGTTGCTCAGAAAAATTCATCGTTACAGCCTCCTTAGTCAAATTTATCTATCGCACCAAGACGTATAGCTAAAATTTCTATAACTGTAATTGCTCGATCGCAGTTAAGAGTTATAGAAAGTAGAATTCAGTTACTCATCGCTTGCGGAAAAACTAACTAACACATTTGGTAATTGTCGATCGAGTTTGTGATTCCAACCACCATTAAGCAAAGAGTGGAGAATAACACTTTCTGAGATTTGGGAAATAGCAATATGCGTGGATGAAAATGTAGAACTTGGAGCGATCGCCTCTACAGCTTGAGTAACTCTGGTTAGCTTGTCTAAGAATAGACTTTGCTGAGTGACAATTTCTCTTGATTTAACTAACTGCGGTGTTGCGTAACTTAACTCGCAGTGTTCTAGCTGAAGCTGAGTTCCGCCATCTACAGGTGTCAGCGTCCAAATCACAATCGAAGGCTGACTCATATAACTATCTTGCCAAGTGTAAGAAAGCCGCTTAGGTGCGTCAATTTCCCGCACTTCGCAGCGGATAACACCATCTAAGCCCGGTAGGAAATGGGTGCGAAATTGAAATTTATGACCGATATGAGGTTCAAAATCATTGTCCATCAACCATGCGGCAAGCGATCGCCTCTCGGTGAGTACCCGCCAGACTTGCTGGGGTGAGAAAGGATAGAAAACTTTGGTCTTTAATCCTCTGAGCATGGGTTGTTCTCCAAATATGCACCGAGAGCAGCTAATTTCTCTTGCCAGAACTGTTCGTAATGCGACACCCACTCCGACACCTGCTTTAAGGGTGTAGGATTCAATTGATAAAGTCGCTGCCGTCCTTCCCGCCGTTGGGTAACTAAGCCGACTTCACACAACACCTGCAAGTGCTGAGAAATGGCTGGTAGAGACATGGCAAAGGGTTCAGCCAGTTGTTTTACTGGTTGTTCGCCATCACGCAACCGATCCAGCAACGCTCGTCGCGTTGGATCGGCGATCGCCTGAAAAATATCTCCACCCGCAGCGGCTCTAATCATATGTTATTTAAGCATTCACTTAAATAAAAGAATATATAAGCTTTTGCTTAAATGTCAAGGTGATGGAAACGCAAAGTTTCGCATCTTTTGACAACTGGCTTCTAATGACGAATTCTCTCTCGTTTTCCCGACTCTACACCGTTAGCGTCACGCCGTTTGCGACCGAGTACGCTTAAGGACATTAAGCGGTAGAGCAAAATTGTGCCAACACCCCAAATGCCATTCAGGATCAAACTCGTAACAACACCGTTGGGTTGCCAGCCACCGCCGATAGGTTCGCCTCTTAGAGGCATAGCAATAAACCAGTTGACAAGGCTAGGAGCGATCGCACCAAAAAGCAGTGCTGTCCCCCAGATTCCCAGCCCTTGCCGAAAAAAGGAGACGAATAAGACTAATATAACCCCCCAAACACCGCCCCAAAATGCAAGCGACCAGACGCGGGGAATGCCAAATGGTGGTGTTGCATTTATTGCATAAGCTGTTAGCTTAGCTGGTGCAAAACCAATACTGTGTAGCAAGAAGAGTGCTAGTTGATGAAATAGTAAAACTGATAAAAATCCAGCTACAAAAGCGAGAATCAAACGGGGTAAAGGATGATTTTGCGACATATGTAAAGCACCTAATTTTATTTGCGTAACTTTTAGAGAAACTAGAAACAGCGACCAGTGACCAGTTAGCAGTTATCAGTTGTCACCAGTTAGTAATTTTGCCGCTGTAAATCTCCTGTATTTGACCCCAGGATATACCAGGCAACTTCACCCCTGGATGGCTGTAGAAAGCAATACCTCCTAGCGCCACGGGAACTTGTTTGAGAATGTAACCGCGCGATCGCACTATATTGTATTCTGATTCCTGAATGGGTCGAAAGGACTCGGAAAAACTAATTTCTCCATTAGCAGTCATTTCGATGCCCTTGCCAGAGTCGGGCGGGACGTTGAGCGGATCGTCTAAAGATAAAACCCAGCACCAAGACTGCCGTAGCTACATATATGGCATACCTGGTAGCTGGTCGCGGACTTTATACATAAGCAGCCACAAATAGCTACACAGTCCTCTTAATATATCTGGATTGCTGTTAGATGGAAGTTTAATCTAGTTAAAAGTGAGTAGTAATTGGTAATTGGTAAGAGAGTGGTGCGCGGAAAGATAATGCTCCCTCTGCTTCCTCCGCTTCCTCCGCGCCCGCTGCTTCCCGACTACGCGGTGCGAACAGCGAGGGAACCTCGCCCTCCACCCGCTTCCCGACTCCCGACTCCCTAATTCCTAATGGCATTAATTGCACTTTTAGCGACCCCCGCGATCGCGGAGTCGGTAGCTTTGGGTAGGTGATAGTATTTGCCCCCGGCAGTTTGAGCTAATTCTTTAGCAAAACCCGTAGAGATGAACTTATTTTCCGTGTCAATTACTAATAGTTGTATTCCCAATCCGCGAATTCTAGCAGCGATTTCTAATAGTTCTTTTTTGATATCGGGCTTTTCTCCCTCTGGTAAGGGTTCGCCCAGCGATCGCGCCAAAGGAATATTTCCCCGTCCGTCGGTAATTGCCACAATTACTACCTGCCCGATATCTCCGCCCATTTGGGCGTTCATACCTACCCGTACTGCCTGTGTTAATCCGTGTGCGAGGGGCGAACCACCACCGCAAGGCAACAACTCCAATCGCTTACGAGCTAGGGCGATCGAACGGGTAGGAGGCAGCAACACCTCTGCCTGTTCGCCACGAAACGGGATCAATGCCACTTGGTCGCGGTTTTCATACGCTTCTGTCAAGAGTCGGAAAACTGCCCCTTTAGCCGATTGCATTCGATTCAACGCCATCGAACCAGAAGCATCAACCACAAACACGATCAATGCTCCAGCTTTACGAACGAGACGCTTCGAGCGAATGTCTCCCTGCTCGACAAAAACTCTCTTTTGGCGGGAGTCGGGTTGAATTGCGAATTGCCTCTCCCGCCTTGCCTTCTGATAGGGTGCAGCTGCCCTTAACGTGGCATCGACTGCAATTCGTCGCACGGGACCTTTAGGTAACATCGGCTTGACGTATCGCCCCCGGTCTTCGGAGAAAATTAGGCTGCGACTGCCGGATTTGCCCCGTCGCTGTGCCATCTGTGCGAAGTAAAGGACGCTATCGTCGAGAATTACGCCTTCAGCATCAAAGACGAATTCTTCAGGAATGTTGGGCGGCGTTTGTTCTGGTTCTTCCTGTTCGTCCTTCTCTTCTTGCTCCTCCTGTTCCTGGTTAGACTCATCTTCGGTTTCGTCTTGATTTTGGGGTGGTGGAGGTGGTGGAGGTGGCGGTTCGTCGGGTGGAGTTTGTACGACTGTTGCTCTAGGAACGATGACCAATTCTACGGCGCGACGCAAATCTTCAGCTGTAACTGTGGTTCTGCCTTCCAAAGCGGCGGCGGCTTTTGCTACTCGCACGGCATAGAGTTCGGCGCGGTGTCCCTGGACTCTGGCGCGTACCGCTTCATCTACCAAATAGGCAATTTGCTCGTGGGTAATTTGTACGTCTTTAAGCCACTCTCGCGCCAAAATAATTTGAGTTTTGAGGTTGTCGAGATCTTCGGCGTAATGTTGGAGAAACTGCTGTGGTGAGGTGGTGTAGGCGATCGCCTGTTCTACTGCTTGCACTCGTTCGTCTATGCCTAGCACGCCATCAGCACTCAGGGCGATCGCAATTCGATCGAGCAGGTGTTCCCGCAATGCTCCTTCTTCTGGGTTATACGTAGCGATAAATAAAGGTTGACAAGGATGCCCAAAACTAATTCCTTCCCTTTCGATTTGGTTGCGTCCTTCAGTTAAAACTGTCAGCAGTTGGTTGCTGATACTGTCATCGAGTAAGTTAATTTCATCAACGTACAACACGCCACGATGGGCAAGTGCCAGCAGTCCTGGTTGAAATACCGTTTCTCCCTGCTTTACCGATTGTTCCACATCTACCGAACCTAAAAGTCGGTCTTCTGTCACTCCTAAAGGAATTTGTACGAATGGCGCGGGAATCAATTCTGTAGGGACGTTATCTGTAACCTCTCGGCTGAGTTCGTCGTCCCATTCTTCAGGGCGATTGGGATCGCAGTTACAAAAAGAACCTTTGACAACTTCAATCGGTGGCAAAAGGGTATGAATTGCCCGCGCCATGACTGATTTTGCCGTACCGCGACGACCGGCGATCGCCACTCCCCCCAAACCAGGATCGACGGCTGCTAGCAGCAGCGCTATTTTAATCGCTTCTTGTCCCACGACAGCAGTTAAGGGAAAACTGGTAACGGTTGCAGTAGATGACGCAGGCATGGTTTCAATCTTCGATCTTTCAGCTCTCTAGCATATCAATTCTTTGCCCCTCACTGAAAATCGGCAACTGGAAAGCATAACTATAGGCAATCGGCTACAGGATTCGAGCAACAAGGTATTGCACTTGACAGGCGTAGCAATCTGCGTATGATTCATGAATTTTTTGTGATGACAGTTGACAGTTAACGATCGCTTTTCTCTTTTTCACCTAAACGATATCTTCATATTTTAATAGATTGTAAAATTCAAGTGAATATACTTAAACGCTTGCGGTTATTAATGATTTTTTAATATATTTTCCATCTATCTTTGCACGCCCTTCACCTAGAAAATGAATTCTCTAATTAAACTATGTACGTATATACTTAATCGACTAATTTAATTGGGTGAAAGCATATTATGTGTATTGTATGTGGAGTTTTCTTTTCCAGTTTAACACTGTTTACACCTGTAACAGAAGCACCAAATTCAGCTAACTCGAACAGTGCTAATATTCCTAAAGTGCAATATCAACAAATTCAAAGCAAGCCATTGGCAAAACAGGCTCAAATTAAGCTCGCTGATATGTTAGCTCGATTACCTATTTCTGATGAAACGCTCGTATTACGAAAGGAACTTAAGTCAATTCAAGTACAATTAGATCCGATTAAAGATGATGCTAAAGCTCAACAAATTATCGAAAAAGAATTGAGAACTGTATACCAGAGAATTTTAGAAAAACCCAGTTACCAAAAAGAGTTTAACGTATTTATGAAACTATTAGAAGTCAAGTCCGAGCGACAAGCGATTAATAGTTTAGGTTTGAACTTGGCTCAGAATTCCAGCGATCGCTCCACTTTATTTACAGGACAAGGTAAAAGCTGGGGCTGGATACAATAGCTGATAGGGTGCGTTAATTAACGCACCCTTTTCAGTAATTTGTCTTAACTTGCAGAGGAAAAGTCACTGTAAACGTCGAGCCAACTCCAACCTCAGAGACTAATTCAATCTTTCCCTGCAACAGCTTGACCAAACGCGAAACGATCGCCAGCCCCAAACCCGTGCTATCAGATACGTTGATAGTTCCAGTTTGAAAATAGGGTTCAAACACTTGCTGTTGTGCTGCTGGTGCAATTCCCACGCCTGTATCGGCAACTGCGATCGCCCATCGTTCGCGATCGAGCGTCCAACATTTCACCGAAATCTTTCCGGCTGGCGTGTAGCGAATCGCATTGCTAATCAGATTTGTCACAATTTGCTGTAATCGTAATGAATCCGTGACTACTTCTTCTGGAGCTGATGCTGTGTCGAGCATCAATTTCAGTTCCTTGATTTGTGCTGCAGGTTGCATCATAGCGACAAGATCGCTCATTAACTCGCGAATATCGATTGTCGCAGGCTGTAGTTGCATTTGCCCTGCTTCGCACCGCGAGATTTCTAAAGCATCGTTGATCAGGTGTAATAAATGCCTGCCACCGCTTAGTACCCGTTCGATGTGTTCTATATTGGCGTAGCTATCTTTTACCTCAACTCTGTCTTTCCGTTGTAGGCGCAAAAATAAATCAGCATAGCCAACGATCGAAGTCAAAGGGGTTTTCAGTTCGTGAGCCAGATGAGAGAGATTGTCTCGATTTGCTCGCACCAGCCGCGTTAATTCCTGATTGTTGAGTGTCAGTTGACTTTGTAGTTGTTGTAGTTCTGCCAATCGTTGCTCGGTGTAGCTTTTAAAGCAGCGGGCAACCGCTTCATCAATGACAGTATCAATTAACCGAAAGGCACGAATCACTTCTGATGCTGAACTCGTTTGCAAACTTGCCTCAATGGTAGAGAAGATAACATGACGCAGAATACAATACTCTCGCGCAATTTCTCCAGCCTCAAATCCTTGTTCTGCCCTGATAATACCGTGTTCCAGACTCATCGCTACTAGTGTCTCCAAATCGCTATCTTGCGACTGAGAAAGCACTGTTGCCATAGCTTGAACCACACGCGGTATGCTGTCTTGTAAAGACTTGTACGGCAGCTTGTTAGCTGTTTCAATTTGATTATCTGCACGAATGGCAGCAATCCAGTCCTTCAAAATCGTATCGCTTCTATCGAGCAGCAGTTGACTGAAATCTTGCATCACTTCAAGCACGCATAGGGATAGGCAAGGCGATCTTTAGTTTATAGGAACCTGCTAGATGGTGTAACCACTCTATCGTTCGATACTTTAGGAGCGATGCTAAGGCGTGAGTTCGTCAGTTGTGCGTTCGCACTCCTGTGCCGTGGATTTAGCTGCAAAGCTGTTTGATACAATTAGTTTTTTAATCCCTCTGCTGAAGATTTTGTTTTAAAGTTATAGTATCAAGCCTTAAAAGTTAAACGCCACCTTAAATAATTTGACGAATTTGAGTAAGAATGCTAGATTGCTTCTCAATAGTTTGTAAACAGTTAGCCTAATCCAGTGTTGTAAAAGATGAGTAGTCTCATTAGTAGTACTGGAACGGAGGAACCAAACTTTGGGGCTTATCTTATTCAAATGATGAATTAGCGAGCATGAACGTTCGAGTTCGCAGTTTCATCGTTGTCAAGAAGAACATCTCTCAGTTCTAGCCCGTCAGCTAACTCCGTAGGCGTTGAGAGGAGACTGAAGTAAGCAACATTATGTTAGTAGTGTTCTGCTTGGCTTAGTTTCCAAGGCTTGTACTGTTAAGCCTGTTGTACCTGCACTTGAAGAGACTGAAAAGCAGATGAAAATCCAGCAAAAATCGCCTATAAAAATAGGGCAATTCGCCCTTAGGAATTGTAAGGTGGGCAATGCTCACCCTGCGACTACGCATAAATTTCACGCATCGGATAGGAATGCCATAGTTTCGGAATTGCAAACCGACGCGATCGCTTCATTGCCTTAACCGTATGTAGCTAACTACCGATAAATATCAAGCGCATTAGTAGAGCTTGACTTTGATGTACGGCTCTACAGCTTTGGCTAAAATCATCAATACTAAAACCAGTAGTAAAGATATGGAAAACTGGCAGGCGATCGTTAGCACTATAACTTTTCTTTTTGTCATCTTTTTCGTAATGACAGAATGGATACACTTGACCATTGCTGCATTTTTAGGGGCATTAATCCTAGTTTTTACAAACGTGCTGACATTAAATGAAGCAATTGGATATATTGGTAATAGCTACTCTACCATTGCTTTATTTTTTGGTGTAATGGTGTTAGTAAGGGCTTTTGAACCAACCAAAGTTTTTGATTATTTAGCCACCCAAATTGTCATTTTAGCTAAAGGACAAGGAAAGCGTTTACTACTGGGAATTGTGGCAATTACTACTCCGATTTGTGCTTTCTTGCCTAATGCCACAACAGTCATGTTATTAGCACCTCTAATTCCTCCTATTGCAGAAGAAGTAGGGGTGAACTTTGTACCGCTACTCATTTTAATGGTGTTTGTAGCAAATAGTGCAGGATTGCTGACCTTGGTAGGAGATCCAGCCACATTTATTGTAGGAGATGCCGTTAATATCAGCTTTGTTGATTACCTCACGCGCCTCAGTTTAGGTGGAGCGATCGCAGTTGTGACTGTAGTTGTGATGCTACCATTCTTGTTTCGCAAAATTTGGCATAAAGATTTAGAAGATTTAGAACACCTTCCCCATCCTCAAATCAATCACCCTCAAGTTTTAACATTAGGAGTTATCTTAATCGCTGGCGTTTTAATATTTTTTGTTATTGGTGAAATGCTGCCAATTCCCATCTCTCCTGCTGCGGTAGCTTTATTAGGTGCAGCTTTAGCATTGCTGCTATCGCATCATAGCAAAATTGATACGGTCAATCATATTTTGCGAGATGTCGATTGGAGTACGTTAATATTTTTCATGTCCATCTTTGTCTTAATTGGCGGACTAGAGAAAACTGGAGTTGTGACTAGTCTTTCAAGCGTACTAGCAGTAATTTTAGGTAAAAATATTGCTTTAGGTTCGCTAGTATTACTCTTTTTCGTCGGCATAATATCTAGTGTCGTGCCAAATATTCCTTTAGTTGTGGCAATGGTTCCATTACTCAAACAGTATGTAGTCAATATTGGTTTAGCATCGCCAGCAATATTAGATAAAAGTTTTACGGGAGAGTTACCGGCAGAAGTATTACCCCTGTTTTACGCCATGATGTTTGGTGCAACGTTGGGTGGAAACGGAACTTTAGTTGGGGCTTCTTCTAATATCGTAGCTGCTGGAATTGCCGAACAACATGGGCGACGCATATCATTTAAAACTTTTCTCAAATATGGTTTACCCGTGATGGCAGTACAACTAGTAATAGCTGCAATATACGTCACAATTCGATTTTTGATTTGATCTGTCTTCGTCATTTGTCATTTGTCATTGGTAGTCGCAATTTCTACTACGCACTTCCTCTCACTACTCATGACTCACTTGTCATTTGCCATTTGCGATCGCCATACAAAAACTATCAGCACTCCTTTTCCATCTACCAATTACCAAGTACTAATTACCAAACAAATACATATATCTACAGAATGATTGACGATAAAGAAACAGCGATGATATCTTAGGGAAGATTAGAGTAAGTCAGCCTAATCTAGCCATTCATCTGCATATAGATGAGACTAGAGCGGAGGAACCAATTTTGGGGCTTATCTTTTTTAAGAGGGACATCTCTCAGTCCTAGCCCGTCAGCTAACTTCGTCGGCATTGAGAGGAGACTGAAGAGTAAGCATTTTTGTTAATGTCTTAAGCTCATCAGTGTTCCTGGCTGGTACTGCTCGGCTTTACGTACCTGCGACTCTGAGGAGTATCAAAATGATATATCAGTTAAATCTTGCTACTCTAGCAGTAGCCGGACAAGCTGTGTGGAAAAGGGTTAAACCGATTGTTGTCAGGGATGCAGTTCTATTACCTGCATCTGGTTTTTTAGGCATTATTATTTTGTGGTGGGCGATCGCCCTTGTCAATCCCGAATTAATGCCTACCCCGCCACAAGCATTAGTAGCGAATTTAGACTACATTCTCAACCCATTTTATCAGCGCGGTCCAGGCGATTTAGGTATTGGCTGGTTGTTGTTGGCAAGTCTGCGACGAGTATTAATTGGATTTGCTTTAGGTGCAGCAGTAGCAATTCCCGTTGGCTTCCTGATTGGGATGTCAAAGCCAGCAATGATGGCACTCAATCCTATTATTCAGATATTCAAACCCGTATCGCCTTTAGCATGGTTGCCGATCGCCCTAGCTATTTTTAATCTGGCAGATCCATCAGCGATTTTTGTAATTTTCATTACTTCCTTGTGGCCTACAATTATCAACACAGCTCTGGGTGTTTCAAGCGTATCTAAAGACTATATCAACGTAGCTAGAGTACTTGAAATGCCACGCTGGAGACAAATAACTAAAATTATTTTACCCGCCAGTTTACCTTATATTTTTACAGGCTTGCGAATTAGTTTAGGTATTGCTTGGCTGGTAATTGTTGCCGTAGAAATGCTAACTGGTGGTATTGGCATCGGCTTTTTTGTCTGGGATGAATGGAGTCGCCTCAATCTCAGTTCCGTCTTCCTAGCGGTATTGGTCATCGGTTTGACAGGCTTACTATTAGACTTTGCCGTTGCCAGAATTGAATCTTTAGTCACTCACCGCCGCCCCGCTTAGGAAGGGGTGAGGAGTGAGGGGTGAGTAAAAGAATTATGCACTGTTTTTGCTGTTTGTCTGGCAAATGACAAATGACAAATGACCAATGACAAATAACCATGAACATCAACTGGACGCGACGCGAATTTTTAACTGGAATGGGCGCGACAGCGGCGGGAATGTCGCTGGGTGGCTGTGCGATCGGCGGTGACAGAAGTGCTACAGGACTCACAGCAGAAGCCGCAGCTATCGAACAAATAGTCGATCCGAAAACCTTAGAGAAATCAAATTTGACTGTTGGTTACGTACCAGTCAACGACTGTGCCCCATTTGCGATCGCATGGCAAAAAGGATTTTTTCGCAAGTACGGGCTAAATGTCAAGCTCAACCGCGAAGCTAGTTGGGGAACTTCGCGAGATGGTGTCATCTTCGGACGTACCGATGCTGCACCCGTTGTCAGTGGTGCTGTCACCAACGCCAGGACAGGGGCGGAAGGCGCACGTCATGCCCCCCTATGTGCGGCAATGACAATCCATCGGCACGGCAACGCTATGACTATGAACCGCGCTATGTGGGATGCGGGTTTGCGTCCTTGGCAGGAGTACAACGGTAACTTAGAAGAATTCGGACGCGATTTTCGCAACTATTTTGACAAACTTGCCCCAGAAAAACGAGTCTGGGCAGTCGTGCTGAGTTCTGCCATTTACGAATATTTCGTCCGCTACCTCTCGGCGGCGGCAGGTGTCGATCCGGCAAAAGAGTTTCGGATTATCATCGTTCCTCCACCCCAGATGGTGACAAATGTGCGGATTGGGGCGATGCAAGCTTATATGGTTGCCGAACCCTGGAACACTCGTGCCATTACTGGAAATGAGGGTATAGGCTTTACCTTTGCCCAAGGCAGAGAAGTCTGGCAAGGACATCCAGACCGATTGCTGGGAGTGATGGAAAGCTTTATTACCAACTACCCAAAAACTTATCGATCGCTAGTCAAGGCAATGATTGAAGCCTGTCAGTATTGCAGTAAACCAGAAAATCGGGAAGAAGTTGCTAAAGCCATCTCACAACGTTCCTTTACTGCGGCTAAGCCTAAATTGACCCGCGCTGCGATCGTTGGAGAATACAACTATGGTGGGTTCGATGACAAAAAACGAATTGTCAAAGCACCAGAAACGACAATCTTTTTTGATTATCCTGCTAACCTTGCCACCGTGCCAAATGACCATTCTACCTTTTTGTGGCAATCTCAAAGTCTGTGGTTGATGACTCAATCGGTACGGTGGGGACAAATACCAGAAGTTCCTAAAAATGCCGAAGCTGTAGCCCGAAAAGCTTGGAAAACTGACCTCTATCGCGAAATCGCTGCCGAAATGGGGATTGAATGCCCAACAGAAGATTACAAGGTAGAACCAGCTACAGCTTTTATTGACAAAAAAGCTTTCGACCCTAGCGATCCAGTCGGTTATCTCAACAGTTTTGAAATTAGAGCAAATCGTCCCAAATCTTTCTTCATATCTAGTAGTTAGTATCGTTTATTGGTAGTTATCATTTCCACGAATCACTACTCACCACTCACTACTCACTCTCTTTCTTATGACCAAATCTACAAGTTTTTCTCCCAGTTCCAACGAACTTAACTATAATTCTCGCAGCTTTCTAGAAATTAGAAATCTTGTTAAGTCTTACCCCAATCCCAATGGTAGTGAATTTATCATTCTAGATGGCATTGACCTTACTATTTCTGAAGATGAATATATTTCTGTTATCGGTCACTCTGGCTGTGGTAAATCTACTTTACTGAAAATTGTCGCTGGTTTAGAAAAGGCTACTGCCGGATCGGTAAGACTAGAAGGGAGAGAAATTCGCAAACCAGGCGCAGAAAGAATGATGGTGTTTCAACAATACTCTTTATTGCCGTGGTTAACGGTGCGGGAAAATGTTAGGCTCGCAGTAGATGAAGTATTAAAAAACGCTAGTCGTGCTGACAAAATTAGCATTGTTAACGAACACTTAGCAATGGTGAATTTGATGGCAGCAGCAGACAAGTATCCTGATGAAATTTCGGGAGGAATGAAGCAACGAGTTGGAATTGCGCGAGCCTTAGCTACTCGTCCAAAAATGCTATTAATGGACGAACCTTTTGGGGCATTAGATGCGCTCACTCGGGGAAAATTACAAAGACAAGTATTAGATATTTGGGAACATCAGCGTCAGGCTGTGATGATGATTACTCATGATGTAGAAGAAGCAATTTATATGTCGGATCGCATTGTTCTAATGACTAATGGACCCAACGCTAAAATTGGTGAAATCATCGACGTTCCCTTTCCCCACCCACGCGATCGCTACGCTATGCGACATTCAGCAGAATATATGGAACTGCGCGATCGCGCTTTAGATTTCCTCGATCGCTATTTCACTCAAGACGAATAATTGCCAGGAGTCAGGAACCAAAAGTCAGGAGATAGAAGATAGAAAAATGTATATTTATCTAGATTCTCTCTTGTTACCCTTGTCTTCCTTGTCCCCCGAATCCCTCCACTCCCCACTCACCTAAAGGAAAAACTGTGAACCTCAAACTCATCCTAGCGCGGCTGCAAAATGCCTTGGGCAGTCAAGACGTACAAAACCTAATTTTGCGGATGCCAACTGCATCTCAGGCTCAGAATAATCTATCGGAGCGATCGCTAAATTTAGTTGTCGGTTATGACGGTTCTCCTGATAGTCAAGCGGCATTAGATCTAGCTTTACTAATTGCTCATCAAACTCGCTTGGCGACACAAAATCAAGTCACAATTCACGTTGTTTATGTCTTAGATGAGGTACAAATAGAGTTACTGACTAAAATTTACAGCTCCTCCAAAGCTGTTCGCCAAGAGCAACAGAAATCTCATCTATCTGTTGGCGTTCGTTCTGGGACTCAGGCACTTGCAACCCAGTCTAAAACAGTCTTGTTGGCACAGGCAGATGAAATTTTGTGGCAAGCACGACGTTTAGCTGAAGCGTGGAAAGGTACATTTGTGGCTCATCTACGATTTGGCTCTTTAGCTACAGAACTCAAAAAAATCGTAGAGACTGAAACAGGGAATATACTACTATTAGGTTGTCGTTCTCACAACAGTATAGTGATTCGGCAGTTAGACACAAATCTTCCCTGCGCTGTGTTGGGAATTTCTGAATAAAATTTATTCGGTCAGAAGTCTAATAGATTTTTAGTAGATTTCTGGCTCTTTGAGGATAGAAAAACAGGCTCGAAGTCAAAGATCGCCAACAGATAGAATGCTAACTTACTGATGGCGATCGCGATTGCCGATCCTATATTATTACTACTCTGATTTGACTGCCCTCGCGCAAACAATTAGCGAGAAACGCGGATCGTTATACTCCAATTTCGCCTTCGTAAAATCAAAAGCTACCATTCCTCTAAGTTCACCAGCAGCTACAGGAGAATTTCCATAAGTTTGAACGGCGATCTGTTCGGTGAGAAAATATTTAGCTAAGAGGTAGTGCAAACCGCGAGCTGTGAAGCGCCAGTATTCAGGATAGTCAGGATAGTTGATGGTAATATTCGGCACGGCAATCAGTAATACGCCCCCTGGCTTCAAGAGACGATGCAATTCTGAAATGATTTTTTCCGGTTCTGCGATTATGTGTAAAACATACGTACAAATAATGCAGTCATAAGTATTGCTCGGAAGGTTATTCGGTTGAGTTAAATCGGCAATAATAGTTGCATTTGGAATATAGTCCTTGTTTAAAATATCTAACTTGGTAATCCGATCTCTAAAACGAGAAGTGTAAGTATCATCTTGAAATTCCAAGCAGTGACCTTTAATATCTGCTGCGAATTTTTGTAAAAACCAATCCAAATAAACGCGATGAGCGCTAATTCCTCGCTGACACCAATTTTCTGCTAAAGGTTGCGAGCCTGTATGTAGTAGCTCTATTCTTGTCTTGAGCATGAACAAAGGTTTTAATATTTGCTTGGTAGATCGCTTAAAACGCTTTGGTAATAGCTGTTTTCCAGTATTTACTATCGTCTCAAGCTGTCCGGAAAAGTCTTTATTTCTAGGTAATAAAAGCCGCCCAATGCTATCAAACTGGCTCACAATCTATCTCCTTCATTTAATTCAAATAGCTGCACTAACAGATACCCGAGTCGGAAATCTGGTTTTTTGTATGAGGTTGTCGCTTAGCAATATTGCACTTGCAAACTTAAAATTGGCAGTCTACAGATTAAGCCTGCCTGCATGAGTTATAGAACTCTAAACTGGCTTAAATTCACATAAGAGACTGCGACGATCGCATAGCTGAAAATTCTATGCGGTCAAGCTCAATGCAATATATAAAGTAACTGCATTTTTTACTCTATAAGTAGGGAAGACTTAATTAGAGTTATTGCAACTTAGAAAATAAGCTATTACGGTGGTGTAAGAGCGATTTGCATATTTGTACGCTAAAAACTGCACAACTTTATTACTTCTATCACTAGGCAGAAATACAACTAAAAATAAACATCGATCTCATACACGAGTTCATTTGTAGCTTTACAAGCTTATATTATTATACTACCAAATAGATATTTAGTTAATTATTGTAAATATATTTTCTCACGCCAATTTGCGTTCGATCGCAAGTAGTAAAAAAACCTATATCTCAGTTATGGCTTGACTTTAAACGAGTATCGATGCAGGTTTTAGGTACGCTTTTATACCGAAATGGACTTAATAAACATGCGCGATCGTGCGTTTTTATAAGTTATAAAGAACTGCACGGATACCCAATACCAAGGAAGAGAAAATTTTTTGGCTGTCTTAGTGTATCTTTTTTTATAAGTACGCAACAAACGTGTAATTGGATCTATAAATATGCCAACACTCTCGATCGCAATTACAGCATAGAAACAGGGTTAAGCCACTGGATAATTGTTTGTCTTAGCTGCTTTAAATCGCGCGAAAACTCCTGCTTAAACCACTGTCCGAGCGCGTCAAGCGGTGTAAAGTTAGAACCAGTTTGCCATTGAAGATCTTGACTTAAGGGCGTGGTATGAGTGCCACTGAGGGTTTTTAATGTTACCATCCCAGGAAAGCGTTGATGCAGCAGCTTCGCCAAAGCTTCAGACTGATCGATCGTGTCGTTGGTAAACTTGATGGCTAAGTTGCGGCGGACTTCATAACGAGTTTGCAGCAGAGTATTCGTTTCCAGGGGTGAAGGGGTAAACTCGACAGAGAAGCCAGGATTAAAATTTAACTGCTGTACTAAGGGGATTGCATCCCGCGCCGCATAGTTATTGAAAGACATGAGGATATTGCCAGCGCGTTCGACATTAAATAGACTACCGATCAATAAATGAAGCTTACACCCCATACTATGCCCCACGCCGTAAATTGGCAAATAGCGGCTGCGGAGGAGAGATTTAGCGTAAAGTTGTCCGATCGCATTTTCAAAACCGTTCAGTGCCGAGCGGGCGATCGCCGTATGATCTAGAGTATTGACAAACGGCGTAGCAACTACAACGTAATTTTCTTCAGCTAGTTGTTCTAACAACCAGCGGTATGTCAGTTGAGGTGCAGTAGCGACAAACGCACCCCCTAAAAAATGCACGATCCCGATTTGTTTGTGGGGAACTAAAACCCAGTTCCCAGCAATTTCTTTCCATTCCATGAGCTTAGGGAGTGGGGAGTAGGGTTTTAGGTATTAGCTTTATCTACCCAAACTTTCATATTCTTCAATTGTACTGCACCAAATTGGGTGACTAAGGCAACATCCGCTGCATCTCGTCCGTAGGCGATCGCTATTCTATTACCCCTTGGTTCTTTTTGGGTAGCGTCAAACGTATACCAACGTCCCCCTACAAATGCCTCAAACCAAGCGTGTAAATCCATTGGATCTAACTCGTAAAGATATCCTACGACCATCCGTGCCGGAATATTTAAACTGCGGCTCAAGCCGATACCCAAATGGGTAAAATCGCGACAAACCCCTACTTTTTGCTTGGCTGTATCCACTGCGGAAGTAGAAGCATCGCTCGTACCGTAGCGATATTCTACATTTTGCTGAATCCAACTGCGAATTGCCTCCACCTGATCGTAACCGGGTGCAGCATTACCAGCAATTTCATTCGCTAAATCTCCCAAGCAATCTGCTTGACAATAGCGACTGGGTAAAAGAAATTGCAGCGTAGTTTCCGGTAAATCCTGTACCAACACGTACGGCGCGCCAGGTTGAGTATCAATCTTATCTGCCGTGTCTACTTCAGCTGTTGTTTGTACCTGAAACGAACCTGGAGGCGCTACCATCCGCTGACACAAATTACCATAACTATCGGTATACTCTATAACTTGCGTGCTGGGTTCGATGATGTATTCCTCTCGCATCACCCATTGTCCCACTCCACTGCGAGGTCTAAGCATGAAAATTAGTGGAGTTGGCGCGTTGACTTCATATGTGATTTGACACCCCGCACTCAGCCGCATTCTTACCTCCTAAGGCTTAGTCGATCGGCATTTACATATATGCTAGTTAGTACAAAAATTGTATTACTAGCTAGCTTCCTAGGAGGTATCTTATGATTCTTGAGGCGGTTATGCTGAATGTCAGGTCAGGAATGGAAAGCGACTTTGAAGCGACTTTCAAACAGGCTGCTACTATTATTTCATCTATGAATGGGTATTTATCCCACGAATTACATAAATGTATAGAAGTTAAAGGAAAATATTTATTACTCGTCCGGTGGACAAATTTAGCAGCTCATACAGTGGAATTTAGAGAATCTACTGAATACCAACAATGGAAAAAACTATTACACCACTTCTACGATCCATTTCCTATAGTCGAACATTTTGAAAAGCTTGAATCGTAGGTGGGCATTGCCCACCTTTTCATTGATTACTGAGAGGAACTTTCGCTAGTGGTTGTATTCTCTTGATTTAATGTATCTTCAGTAGATGATGTTTGAGATTCAGGTGTAGTGCTGTTACTTGGCTGAGGTTGACTGGTTTCAGCTTCAGTTTCAGGCTGAGTAGGAATAGCAGTGGTTGTATTTTCATTCTGCTGCGGAGTAGATGCTGGCGGTTGCAGAACTGGAACTGGTACTTCTTTAATTCTTTCAATTATCGTTTGTTTTTCCGAACTGCGATCGACCGTAGAAGATTCCGTGTTTGGATTGTCGCTAGGTACGGGAACGAGAACGGGTTGTGGTGTCGATGTAGGTGTTTGAGCAGATTGATTTAAATACCAAATTACTCCCGCACTCAAAGCTGCAATTGTTGTCAGCAGAATTCCCAAAAGCAGACCTCGCGCCGCATTTTCATTATCTCTTGCAGTTGATGCTCTCTCTTGAGTACTGCGTTCTGCAACTCGACCGTGTACGTAACCGTGTTGATAAGAATCGTTAGATTCAGTTGTCTTTGTCACATTGACATGGGTGTTACCGTTTGCATCTTGGTAAGACTCTTGACGCACCTCGCGGTTATAGTTATTGCCAGGACTTAGATTAGACATGATTTCGATAAAACTCCCTTCATGTATTTATTGTCGTAATTAGCACTTAAACTTTTAATAACGTCAGTATAATCCCTGAAAATTAACGAACGACTCTATCCCCAGAAGGGATTTCTTTCAAGCTATTCCTCTATCTTGAGACAGATTATTCAAAAAAATTTTAGTAATGTAGAGTATGTTATGCCTATCTTGTATAAAAATGAGACAAAATAGATGTTTGATGGAGTTCAAGCTGTCTTTTTTTTCGTAGTTGATGTTTTTGAAGCAGCAAATTGGTACAGCAAACTTTTAAATCTTCCAGTCAAGTATTTCAATTCAGATGGAGAAATAAAAGCAGCTATAATTCAGGTTGGTAGAGTAGAAATGTTTTTTCATCCTGCTGATGCAAAGATGTCTCCTGGTAGTGCAGGTCAGGTTGCTTACTGGCGTGTCAATGACTTTGCCAAAGCACTTAATAAAGCAAAGCAGCATGGAGCTACGCTTTACCGGGGACCCTTAGTAATTGAAGATAATCGAGCAATTTGTCAGATGCGCGATCCTTTTAACAATCTCTTTGGTATGCAAGGTTCGCTCTCCTCAAATCAAAATAGTTATTCTTAATATGCAGTTACTAATATTTCAGTAATCTTACCTCTTTTTTCGGCTTTAGAATTGATTGCTCTAGTTGCTAAAACTTCATGAATATGAAAATCTTTATATAACTCTCGAACCAACGAACAATCGGAATTAGACAACATTACTTTAACCCCACGTCGAGCTAATTCTGCAAAAGTATCTCTCAATTGAATCTGATCTTGTTCGTTAAAAGCGTAGCGACTATAGCCGGTAAAACTACTAGTATCGCTTAGAGGATGATAGGGCGGATCGAAGTAAACAAAATCTTCTACCGTCTTAGCAAAATCTAAAATAGCCTCAAAAGGTCTAACCTCTATTGCTACAGATTGAAGAGAATCTGAAACTAAACGCAATACTTCAGCATTACAAATAGTAGGATTTTTATATTGTCCTATCGGGACGTTAAATTCACCTTTGGAGTTTTCACGGTATAAACCGTTAAAACAAGTTTTATTCAAATAAATTAGCCGCGCTGCCATTTCTACAGGCGTTCCCGTAAACTGCGATCGCATCCGATAATAATAATCTCGATTGTGTTGTTCCTGATGCTGCGCCAACAACTCAATTACTTCCTCAACCCGATCGCGCACGCAACAATATACATTAACTAATTCAGGATTAATATCTGTCAGTACTGCCGGAAACTTTTTTGTAGGCTTATCTTTTCTAGCCACTCCATACAAGTAAAAAAATACTGCTCCTCCTCCTAAAAACGGTTCGTAGTACATAGCAAATTTTTGAGGAAAGTAAGGGATATATTGAGAAATCAACTGACTTTTACCACCTGCCCATTTTAAAAACGGACGCGGCAGGCTGGATAGAGGTGACTGATATAGCATTTAATTTTTCAATAGCTCTCAACCTCACCGAATATAACAGGGAGTAGCGAGTAGTGAAAATACAAATGACCAATGACCAATGACCAATGACAAATTGCTATAGAATAAACGTAATTCAAGTGCAAAAGAAATTTAACAGCTAGACAAGGCTTATAAATCAAATGTTTGATGGCTTCTGGGAAAACGTCTCTCGCTACCCCCGCTATTTTGTGACGATCGTCCTAGGTATTTTCTTAAATGCCATATCTCCACTGACTCCTTTATTTAGGCGTCCCACAACCGCGATCGCGATCGTTGGTATGTTTGTTGGATTATCTCTGTTTGTTCTCTTTACCCTCCGCGCCATGCTAGGTATAAGTCCAACTTAATCGCAAATCAATAGAATAGAAAAGTTTGGTAGAATCATCACGCTCGGCTCTACCAATTTTATTCATGTATGAGGGAGAGCTGCTGTTATGGCTACAAGTCGTCGCGTGGATCGCGTTGCTGAATTAATCAAACGCGAGGTGAGTCAGATGCTATTGAATGGCATCAAAGATGACCGAGTGGGTGTAGGTATGGTCAGCGTTACCGATGTAGACGTATCCGGCGACCTACAACACGCCAAAATTTACGTATCAATATATGGTTCAGATGATGCCAGAGAGCAAACTATGGCTGGTTTAAAGTCAGCCACCGGATACGTCCGTCGAGAGTTAGGGCAAAGAATTCGTCTCCGTCGCACTCCAGAAGTTGTGTTCCACGAAGATCGCTCGATTGAAAGAGGGACGAGAGTGCTGTCGCTGATTAATCGCCTCAATCGCGATGCCGAAGACAGTTCGCTTCGCGATCGTCACCCCACAAATGTAGAGCCAGATTACGAGGGAGATGAGACGGAAATCCCCGCCGAGGATGAAGCGTAACTTAATCGAGCCAGGATGCGTGTAGGGACATATAGCTATGTGTCCCTCCGGGTCGCCTCTATCTAGGAAATGAGGCATAACTTGCCATATTTAGGTTATTTCGAGCCGATACCTATTAAGTTGGCGTATTAAATTGATGTATGTAGATTTAGCGATCGCAGCTAAAGTATCACCGCTAAAGTCGAGTAGCTTTACCTATCATTTCGGTACATCAAAACCCAGTCTAAAGCTAAATTAAATCTAAAATAGGATACTTTAACCGTACATTCTCGGTACTCAGTATCTTTCTATCCCAACGTAGACAAGATTGCTGCTCTTGCTTCCTGTCACTGAAACCCATATTTAGCAAGAGCTGAATTCTCTTAAATATCTTTTTATAAAATTTTTAGTATTAAAAACCTAGTCCGAGCAAGGAATTCGGAGAAACTTAAGAACAACATAGAAAAATTAAGCTTTTTTTTATAATTCTGTTAGAACGTCACCAAAGTTGGGCATAACAAATATAGAAATCTACCTCGGTGATGTTATGAACTTCCGCCTCAATGCAGCCATCGCTGCTGCTATTGCTCTAGTTTCTGGTTGCCAATTCCATGCTTTTGCCTCCGAACCAGATTACCTCTGTTTCGTTACCACTGGTGCGGGGGACGTACTAGACTTGTCTCAATCTCTTTGTGCCGACAAAGCTACAAAACCGTCAGTTGCACCTCTAGACAAAGCATTCATCGAAGCCTACAAACAGCAAGCCATGGCACACGCTGATGTGCGCGATAACTTGATCGCTCAAATTCAGCAATCTCCAGAAGCTAGTATCGCAACAGCAAAAGGTGTCTGTAATGACCTAGAAGCAGGAATTTCCATCGAGGAAATTCAAGAAGCTCAGTCGGAAAAGCATCAAGCCAAAGCAGACGAGGTCAATTCCGAAATCGTCAATAAACTAGCTACACAGTACTACTGCCCAAGCCTGCAATAAATTAATAAATTAGTAAATTAATAAATCAAAGTGCGATCGCCAAACGTCAAAGCATGTCGGCAGATTGTCACGTAATATTTCTTCTCAGTCACAACTAGACTGGTGAATTTGCATAGATCTGCTCGAATAGTCACGAACTGCTTGTCTTATCTTATTTATGATGGGGGAAAGTTAATTATATAAATAGTCAATGCTCACTCAAATTAAAGACATAGCTCTAAAGTTAGCGCCGCGTTTAATTGAAATTCGCCGCCATCTCCACAGCCACCCAGAATTAAGCGGTCAAGAGTATCACACATCTGCTTATGTTGCTGGTGTCCTTTCATCTAGTGGAGTTCACGTCAGAGAGGCGGTTGGTAAAACTGGTGTAGTAGGAGAAGTGCACGGACATGGTAACGATCGCCGCTTGTTGGCAATTCGTACCGACATGGATGCACTGCCCATCAACGAACGCACGGGATTAGAATTTACTTCCAGATCGGTGGGTGTGATGCACGCCTGCGGACACGATGTCCACACTACCGTAGGACTCGGAACTGCTATGGTTCTTGCCGAACTAGCATCCCAGTTACCAGGTAACGTGCGGTTGTTGTTTCAGCCAGCCGAGGAAACTGCTCAAGGAGCCAGCTGGATGATCGCTGACGGAGTGATGGAAGATGTTTCGGCGATTCTATCCGTACACGTTTTCCCTTCCATTCCGGCGGGCAAGGTAGGTATCCGCTATGGGGCGCTCACCGCAGCAGCAGACGAGTTAGAAATTACTATTATCGGTGAATCGGGGCATGGGGCGCGACCCCACGAAGCGATCGATGCCATTTGGATTGCCGCACAAGTCATTACCACCCTACAACAAGCCATCAGCCGTACGCAAAACCCATTGCGTCCAGCGGTACTGAGCATCGGACAGATCGCAGGTGGTAGAGCGCCAAACGTCATTGCCGACCAGGTAAGATTAGTTGGTAGCGTGCGATCGCTCCACCCTGAAACTCGGACTAATTTACCTGCATGGATCGAAAAAATTGTGGCTAATATTTGCCACTCCTACGGAGCGCAATACGAAATGAGCTATCGCCCTGGAGTACCAGGGGTACAAAATAATATTGGTTTGTCCCAAATTTTACAAACAGCCGCAGAAGAGGCTTGGGGAAGCGATCGCGTTTTAGTTTTAACCGAGCCGTCCCTTGGCGCAGAAGATTTTTCCCGCTATCTCGAACACGCTCCTGGCGCTATGTTCCGCCTAGGGGTGGGATACGAAGATCGTACTAACTATCCCCTCCATCATCCTCAATTTGAAGTCAACGAAGCCGCGATCGTCACTGGTGTTGTCACCCTTGCCTATGCTGCGGTGAAGTATTGGCAATAAGGAGTCAGAAGTCAGAAGCCAGAAGCCAGAAGTCAAAAGTTAGAATTAACTGTTTGTTGATAACTGATAACTGACAACTGACTTGGGAAAGATGCAGTCATAACAATAGATTTGCTACTCTAGCAAAAAATAGCGAGATAGCAGCAATCGAGTTATGGCATCACCTACACCACTGCAAGGTACTGAATTAGTTGACTGTGCGAGAGCAAACGCTAAGCAGGGAATTGAAACTGCTGCCCGTCAGTGCGGTTTTGGTGAAGATTTAAATGGTTTTTCACAAGCGCTAAAGCAAGCCTGCGAGAGTATGAATTTACAAGTCAAGGAACTGAGCGAGCTCATTACTGATGATGAGACGATCCTTCAGATGGGTAGGGGAGAAATTGTCGCACCCGATAGTGCTTCGGATCTTTAGATTGGGGTCGAGTCACTGGGAATTTTAGACACGTAAGATAACTCTTGCTAAGTTAAAGTAGATTAAAACTCCCAGTACATCAACTGCGGTCGTGATAAACGGCGCTGACATCAAAGCCGGATCTAAACCTAGTAGGCGAAACAAAAAGGGTAGTGCAGAACCGGAGACAGAAGCCAAAACAGAAATTGCCACGAGGCTAGCTCCCACGGCGATCGCTACTGCTAAGTTTCCTTGTAGGAAAAAAGCCCAAATAGTGGCGATCGCGCCTAACATAGAACCGAGCAACAATCCAGCTAATGCCTCTCTGAAAACCACTTGTACCGGTCCTAGCGCCCTAATTTCCTCCGTGTTCATTCCTCGAATCACGACGGTTGAAGACTGCGCCCCTACGTTACCGCCAGTTCCAGTGAGTAAGGGAATAAAAGCGGCTAGGGTGACAACTCTTTGTAATATATCTTCTTCAGCCTTGATAATTGTACCTGTAACGGTATTTGTAATTAGTAAGACAAATAACCAAACGACTCGCTTACGGGCAACGGAAAATAAATTACTTTCAAAATAGCCATCGCCTCCAGATTGCACGCCTCCACCAAGAGCGTAGATATCTTCGGTAGTTTCCTGTTGAATGATATCAATTACGTCGTCTACGGTAACGATACCTACTAGCCTTTGCTCGCGATCGACGACTGGAACGGCGAGAAAGTCATAACGCTGAATTAATCTAGCTACTTCTTCTTGATCGGTATCTGTATGGACGCAGATGGCATCGCGAGTCATAATTTCGCCAATAGTTTCTTGCGGATCGGCAGTAACTAAATCGCGCAAAGATAAGGTTCCCGTGAGCCTTCTAGCTGCATCGGTGACGTAAAGGTAGTAAATAGTTTCTGTATTCTTAGCTAAATAGCGGATGCGTTCTAGTGCTTGCGTGACGGTCATTCCCTCTTTCAGCGAGATCAATTCTGGGGTCATGATCCGCCCTGCTGTTCCCGTTTCGTAGCCCAATAGCAAGGCGGTGGCTTGCCGTTCGGAGGGGCTGAGTTGTTCTAGCAGGCGGTTGACAATTTTAGCGGGAAGTTCGTCGAATAGGCGAGCGCGATCGTCTGGCGACATTTTATCCACGATATCGATCACGTCTTGACGCTTGAATTCTTGAACTAGTGCTTCTTGTACGCTATGGTCGAGATATTCATAAACTTCGATCGCCTCGCCTTTGGAAAGTAAGCGAAAGGCAAGCACTTGCATCGGTTCGGGTAAGCCTTCAATCGCTTCAGCAATATCTGCAGGCTGTACGGGAACCAAAATAGCTTTAGCTCCCTGCAAGTCTCCCTGTTCCAGTAGAGCCAGCAGTTGGGTACGTACGAGGTTGCGTAATTCTCTACGCGAGAAGTTTTGCACGGTCGAGGATGGGTTGTTACGGTCGGTCAATAGCCTATCCTCCTATAACAGTCAAGTGAACGTGCTGCCTTTAGTCTAGGTGACGGTGGCAACTACCAGATCGAAGCATACTATTTTTCGGCTCGATGTTTTAGAGCGATCGCATACTAATGTAGGTTAAGCGGATGCGATCGCCTTCCGATCTTCGCTAATCTCGTTCCCAGGCGCATCACCTTGTTGGTAGAGTTACTTTTGCCAAGCGGTTTCTGCGATCGTGCTTCAAAAACTTAACTATCAAGTTCTAAATATCTTTTGAGGATAGATTTCGCTTGCTGGATGCGATCTGCCTCTAATTGACCCAAATACTGTGTTAATCGTCTTTTACCAAAGGTAACAGGATCGATGCAGATCGGAAAACTCTCTGCATCCAAACCATTTTCATCGGAGGGATTTACGGGAACCACAATCGATAGTAACCGACGATCGCGAGGTTGAGAAGTCGTCAGTGGCAAAACTGTTACTTTCTTGCGCTGATTAAAAGCTGTTCCTGCAACGATCGCAGAAGGGCGAGTTTTGCGAATTTTTGTTCCTATTGATGGGTAAAATCCGATTGGTCAGATGCTTCCCAATCGGTAATCGCTGCTTGTTCCATTCGTCATTCCATTCTAAATTCATCTCATCGAGCAACAAACAGGCTTCTACCATTTCTTGCTCTTGTTGTTTTTTTCACCACTGCTGGAGTAGAGATTCGATTAATTGATTGCGATTTTTCACCTTTTCGTCTACATAAGTCACCAATTCTTCTGGTAGAGAGATGGACACTTTCATTGTTTTTTATTTTTACTATATGAATTTTCTGGAATTGGATGGAATGCAGTGGAAGGAACTCTATGTGAGACTTCGTCGTCTCTATAAGTGTTTTATCCTACGTATATTGTCTATTACCTGAGTCATATTTTCTTATACAAGTGCTAGTTTATACGTAAAAATTTTAGTTTGTTTGTATACTTAACTTAATAGAGTACTCACTACTGTCAATTTTTATGTTCAAGAAACGACAACAAGTCGCGATCGCCACCTTACTCCTCATGTTAGCAATTATACCTGCTTATAAAGCGAAAAGCCGTATGGGAGTCAACATTCTGCCAGGGCCGCATACCCCGAATTTGGTAGAAAAATTGACTAGAGGCAAGTTTAAAGCTGAGTGGGTAGATCGAAACTGGTTTCGTCGTCCCAATTTACCCTTTAACAGCTAGCGCGATGGTCGCGGCTTAGCGTTCAGTCTGCGGTATCGCAGACTGAAAGAGCAGACGAAAGATCGAGGGGAGAAGTACGAACTATTCATGTTTGGCTGGTCGTGCAATAATGATCGGTCTGTGACCAGATTCACCTCCTCATGTTGCAATCCTCCGCTTCTACTGACGACTTAGCTGCTGTTCTAGCAGAGTCAATCGATCTAAGTTTTGAACTGCCCGATCCCGAAGACGAAGAAATTTCGGAACATGACTTTCAGCAACAGCTAGACAATGCTTGGCTGGTTTGCGATCGCTTCGATCTACAAACGGAGATCTGGCGCGGCAGAATTTTAAGGGCAGTACGCGATCGCGAGAAAAAACAAGGAGATGCCCGTGGAAGCGGCTTTCTCAATTGGTTGAAGGCGCGAGAAATTAGTAAAAGTCAAGCCTACTCCCTAATCGAGTTAGCTAACAGTGCCGATACGCTAGTAGAACAAGGGCATTTAGACCCCAATACCGTCAGATGCTTTAGTAAGCGGGCATTTGTCGAAACTGCGAAAGCGGAACCAGAAATTCAACAATTAGTTACCGATGCAGCGAAAAGAGGCGATCGCATTACCCGCCGCGAAGTGCGTCAGCTATCGGATGAGTGGATGGCGATGTCGTCCGAACTTCTCCCCGAACCAGTTAAAGTCAAAGCTTCAGAGAACGCGCTTCCACCTCGCTATCTTGCCCCATTAGTGAAAGAAATGGAAAAATTACCAGAGACTCACCAAAAGGAGTTACAGCGAGAAATTGCGGCAAATCCTGACGTGGATACGATTAAAGAAGTGACTGCAGAAGCAAAGTATCTGTCCAAATATATTAATGCTGCTACGACCGTCCAAGCCCTAAATAACGACGATGTAGATTTAGAACGGGCACTCCAAGAAGCAATTCGAGTTGGCTGTATTAACGTCGCGGCTGACTTGGTAAATCAAGCGTCTCAGTTAGAACAAACCATAGCTAAACTTTACGGCACTTGGAAACGGATCGCGAGTTTAGCCGATCGCCTGTATGTAGATACGGGGGCGAGTACTCCCCACCTGCGATCGCTTTTGAGTTGTCTCGAACCCCTTGGTGGCGAAGTGATGGAAGTCAGTCTAGGTGGGGACAACGAGCGCACGATCCGCTTGCAAATTAGCGAGGAATGATTTGTTGTAGAGAGGTTACTTGTAACGTCTCTACATTAATTTTTGATTCCCGTTGTCGCGATTCCCTGAATAAATTGCTTCTGTCCGATGAGAAATATTAATATTACTGGTAGAGTGGCGATCGCAACTGCTGCCATCAGCAAAGACCAGTTATTAGTAAATTGCTCTTGAAACTCAGCTAGTGCTAGTTGGACTGTCCGCAATTCTGGGCGTGTCGTGAAGACAAGCGGTTTAAATAAATCGTTCCACTCACCGATAAATGTAAACAAAAATAACGTTACCAAAGCCGGACGAGATAAAGGCAACATTACCCGCCATAGGATTTGCAGGCGATTTGCCCCATCGATCGCCGCTGCTTCTTCTAATTCTATGGGAATAGTTTGAAAATACTGCCTGAGTAAGAAAATTCCAAAACCATTTACAGCTGTAGGTAGAATTAAAGCCCCGTAGGTATTAATCAAATGTCCCCACTTGAGGACGAGAAAAATAGGGATAACTAATAGCTGAAATGGAATTACTAAAGTTGCCAAAACAACCAGCAGCAATGCTTGTCGTCCTCGGAATTTTAATCTTGCCAAGGCATAGCCCGCTAAAGCTGATGTCACAATTTGAATTCCGGTCACGGCAAGGGCTACCAGTGTAGAATTAGCAAACGCTAGCAAGAAATTGGCTCGCTGCCATGCTTGTTGGTAGTTTACTAAAGTCCATCCCGATCGCGGTAACAAATCGGGCGTTGCCCCAGGTGGGGCAAAGGATGTGAGGAAGACAATTCCTAGTGGAAGCAAGACAACTGCCGCTCCCAAGATCAGTACTACAAAACTGAGGGATGGTATAGAGAGTTTCCTATGTTTAGCATTTACATCTTTCTCAGGCATGAATTGTCCGCCTTCCTCTATGCTTTTATACCTAGAGGTGATATTCTCCCAAATGGACTCTATTTTGCTGCAATAGATAACAGATCCCCTTGGGATTTGTTAGGTTTAATTTTAATTATTGTTGACGCTGATGCATAGAGCTAAAGAGTCAACTGCAATCGACAAAGCTGATTTACGCCAATAGGAGTGAATGACTATGCAGCAAGTTGCTGCCACCTCCGAAATCGATTTCCATAGCGAAACCTATAAGGACGCATACAGTCGCATTAACGCGATCGTGATCGAAGGGGAACAAGAAGCCTACGAAAACTATATTCGGTTGGCCCAAATGCTACCGGACTACAAGGATGAGCTGATTCGCCTATCCAAAATGGAGAACCGCCACAAAAAAGGGTTTGAAGCCTGCGGGCGCAATCTCCAAGTTACACCAGATATGCAATTTGCTCGCGAGTTCTTTTCTAGGCTGCATCAAAACTTTCAACAAGCAGCAGCAGTAGGACAAGTCGTGACGTGCTTGTTAATCCAATCGCTGATTATTGAGTGTTTTGCGATCGCGGCTTACAACATCTACATTCCCTGTGCCGATGACTTCGCCCGTAAAATTACCGAGGGCGTTGTCAAAGACGAGTATACTCACCTCAATTTCGGCGAAGTTTGGCTCAAAGACAACTTCGAACAGTCCAAAGCCGAACTAGAAGCTGCCAATCGGCAAAATCTCCCGATTGTCTGGCAAATGCTGAATAAAGTCGAGGATGATGCTCGGGTTTTAGGCATGGAAAAAGATGCTTTAGTGGAAGATTTTATGATCCAATACGGCGAAACCCTTGCCAATATTGGCTTCTCCACCCGTGACATTATGCGACTATCCGCCTACGGATTGCAAGCAGCATAAATTGAGCAGGGGAGCAAGGGAGTGGGGGAACAGGGGAGCGAAGAAAGAAAAACCCTCTTGTTACTCACCATTCCCCACTCATGACTCACCACTCCCCATTCCCTTTATGTAGTATTTTTAAGATTAAAGATACAAAAATTCTCATCCACCCGCTCTGCTCTGCCGGAGCTACCAGTTCGACATCCGCAATACATGTTTGGTCTAATCGGTCACTTAAACAGTCTAGAACACGCACAATCGGTAGCACAAGAATTAGGCTACCCCGAATATGCCGATCAAGGACTTGATTTCTGGTGCAGTGCGCCACCGCAAATAGTTGATAGCATCAAAGTTACTAGCATCACCGGACAACAAATCGAGGGCAAGTATGTCGAATCTTGCTTTCTGCCTGAAATGCTTGCTTCACGACGCATTAAAGCCGCAACGCGAAAAATTATTAACGCGATGGCACACGCTCAAAAGCATGGTATTGACATTACAGCTTTAGGCGGCTTTTCTTCAATCATTTTTGAGAACTTTAACTTGCAGCAGATCAAGCAAGTCCGGAACGTGCAACTGAGATTCGAGCAGTTTACTACGGGTAATACTCATACCGCGTACATTATCTGTCAGCAGGTAGAGCAAGCAGCAAAGCAGCTGGGAATTGAGCTAGATCGAGCTACCGTTGCCGTTTGTGGTGCTAGCGGTGACATCGGTAGTGCAGTCTGTCGCTGGTTAAATTCTCGTACCGATGTGGCAGATTTATTACTGATTGCCCGCAATCAAGAGCGTCTCCAAGCTTTACAGGCAGAGTTAGGACGGGGCAAAATTCTAGATTTAGAAACTGCCCTGCCTCAAGCAGATATCGTCGTCTGGGTAGCAAGTATGCCCAAAGGAATTGAAATTGACACCCAGATGTTAAAACAACCCTGTTTGATGATTGACGGTGGTTACCCTAAAAATCTGGCAACGAAAATTCAGCGTCCAGGGGTTTACATCCTCAACGGTGGCATTGTCGAGCATTCCTTGGATATTGACTGGAAGATTATGAAGATTGTTAACTTCATGGACGTACCAGCTCGTCAGTTATTTGCCTGCTTTGCCGAATCAATGCTACTGGAATTTGAAAAGGTCTACACTAACTTTTCTTGGGGGCGCAACCAAATTACTGTAGCCAAGATGGATCAAATCGGTCAAATGTCTCGCAAACATGGCTTTCGCCCCTTACTGTTTGAAGGTTTGCCAGTCTAAAGAGTTGCAGAGCAAGTCAAAAGCTAAGAGTCAAAAGTCAGGAGCCAGGAGTCAGAAGTCAGAAGCATATAAGTAAAACCTCTTCCACTCACCACTCTTCACTACTCACTACTCACTACTCACTCCAGAGATGGCAACAACCGAACGCAAAACTCTACTGTTAGATTTTGAAAAGCCGCTAGTAGATTTGGAGTCGCGCATCGACCAAATTCGAGAACTAGCAACTGAAAATGGCGTTGATGTGTCGGAAGAGATTCGCCGACTGGAAGCCCGCGCCCGCCAACTGCGCCAGGAGATCTTTAATAGCTTATCTCCCTCGCAAAAATTACAACTAGCAAGGCATCCCCGTCGTCCCAGTACCCTAGATTATATCCAGGCAATTAGCGATGAGTGGATGGAGTTGCACGGCGATCGCCGTGGGAGCGATGACTCTGCTATAGTTGGTGGCGTAGCGCGACTTGCAGGGCGACCAGTCGTCATATTGGGCAATCAGAAAGGGCGCGACACGAAAGATAATATCGCTCGTAATTTTGGTATGGCTTCTCCTGGTGGCTATCGCAAAGCCATGCGGTTGATGGAACACGCCAATCGTTTTGGGATGCCAATCTTAACTTTTATCGATACTCCAGGGGCTTTACCTACAGTCGCAGCAGAAGAACAAGGGATTGGGGAAGCGATCGCCTATAATTTACGTGAAATGTTTAGCCTGGACGTACCGATTATTTGTACCGCGATCGGGGAAGCTTTTTCTGGTGGTGCTTTGGGGATTGGTGTCGGCGAACGCTTGCTGATGTTCGAACACGCAGTTTATACCGTGATTACCCCTGAGGCTTGTGCTGCCATTGTCTGGCGAGATGCTAGTAAAGCTGCTCAAGCTGCTACGGCATTGAAAATGACGGCAATCGATCTGCAAAATTTAGGTATTGTTGACCAAATCTTACCAGAGCCAATTGGCGGCGCTCACTCCGACCCTCTTAAAGCCGCGATCGCTCTCAAGCAAGCTTTACTACAACACTTAGAAGAATTGACTCAACTCACCAGCCAGCAACGCCGCCAGCTGCGGTATCAAAAATTCCGTCAGATTGGTGTTTTTACTGAATTTGATTCCTAAGATATTGTCAGAGGATGAAGACGGAAAAGATGATGATATAATCGACGAGGGATGTAAAGATTTTTTACACCCTCTCATTTTTGTCTCATGCGATAGACAAAGCACAACAACCTAAAGGATGGGTAGCAATGTCTACCATAACGGCTTGCGATCGCCAATCGATCGATAATCTCGATGTTCGATCCAACTTCATCTAGAGATTTACATAATAAACTCGCGATTGAATGGCTATAGCCAGCACAAATGAAGAATTAAGAATTTGCCAATTGTTCGCGGCACGCAAGCTAAGAGCGCAAGTATAAGCCGAATCTTGAGGTAATTGCATCGATCGGGGGTAAGAGATTGACATGAGTAAAACAGCCATGCAATTTGTGGTGCGATTGAGTTGGAGTTTATGACATTGACAACGGGAAAACGCGCTCTGATTACGGGAGCTAGTAGCGGTATCGGTAAAGCAACAGCCCTTGCCTTTGCAAAGATGGGAGTAGACTTAGCTCTAGTTGGTCGTTCGATCGACAGATTAGAAGCAGTCGCAAGCGCAGCAAGGCAAACAGGTGTAGAAGCAAAAACTTATGCCGTGGATCTGGCTCAAATTCATGCCGTGCCAGAGAAAATTGCCGCGATCGCAGCTGATTGTGGAACTATAGATATTTTGGTTAACAGTGCTGGTATGGGCTACACGGGCGCTTTAAGTGCTACGCCCCTTTCTGACTGGCAAAAAGTGATAGATTTAAACCTAACCAGCGTGTTTGGGTGTATTTTGGCAGTTTTACCCATAATGCGCGAACATGGCTCCGGTACAATTATTAACGTTGCTTCCATTGCCGGACAAACTCCTTTCCCTAACTGGGGAGCTTATTCCGTCAGCAAAGCTGGCTTGATTGCCCTAGCTAAGACCCTAGCAGCAGAGGAAAGCGATCGCGGCATTCGCGTCACCACCATCTGTCCTGGTGCTGTGAATACAGAACTGTGGGACAGCGAAACAGTTCAGCATAACTTTGACCGTAACGCCATGCTGACACCAGAAATTGTCGCTCAGTCAATCGTGCACGCAGCCTTGTTACCAGCACCAGCCGCCATCTCAGAATTGACTCTCATGCCTGGTGGTGGTGCTTTATGAGTCATTTGTCACTGGTCTTTGTCATTGGTAAGAAGTATTCACGCACTACGTACTACGCACCGCTCAATTGCGAACTACCAGCAACCAACAACCAACAACTAGAAACTAGCCACTAACAACCGATCGTTTTCAAACTTTATCTGAGAAATACACCATGACTATTGCTGCTTCTAACGGTTCTAATGGTTCTACCAATCGCTTTCAATCGTCTCCTTTGAATCCCGACTTGGTAGAGGTGATTCAATCTCGACCAGACCGCAACACCCACAACGGTCAAAAACCAAATCTACAGACCCCTACCGAAGCAGAAGCCCACGAATCAATGACGGAGGCTGTACGCGCCCTCTTGATAGGTGTAGGCGAAGATCCAGAGCGAGAAGGATTGTTGAAAACCCCTAAACGTGTTGCGGAAGCCATGCGGTTTCTCACCAGCGGCTACAGTCAATCTTTAGAAGAACTCGTCAACGGAGCCATCTTCGATGAAGGTCACAACGAGATGGTACTCGTGCGCGATATCAACTTCTTCAGCCTGTGCGAGCATCATATGCTGCCCTTTATGGGTAGAGCACACGTTGCCTATATTCCCAATCAAAAAGTTGTGGGTTTGAGTAAGCTAGCTCGAATTGTCGAGATGTACTCTCGCCGCTTGCAAGTACAGGAACGACTAACCCGCCAAATTGCTGAAGCGGTACAGGAAATTTTAGAACCCCAAGGTGTAGCAGTGGTAATGGAAGCAACCCACATGTGTATGGTGATGCGTGGGGTGCAAAAACCTGGCTCTTGGACTGTTACGAGTGCCATGATTGGCGTATTCCAGGACGAGCAAAAAACCCGCGAAGAGTTTTTCAACTTGATTCGCCATCAACCAGCTTTCTTCTGACGATTGGCTACGAAAACATATAACTGGCAGGGGCGCACAGTCGCGCCCCCTAATTGAAAACGGCTAGCGATCGCTCTTTAATCGGTACTTGGTACTTCGTTATACTGCACCCAATGATATTCAGCGTTTGGGTGCATTTTCTTTCTTCATTTTTTCAAAAAAAACTAAAATATCTGCAAAATAAAATACTTTCTAAAAAGAAAAACTAAACTCTATTAGCTAAGTACGTAAATTCGTGTAAACAAAGATCGCCTGGAGAGGACAGAGCGAATTAGTGTCAGATATAAAAAACTTAAACAGTCGAGCCATCCGTAAAATTTATTTCCTGATATGATATCGCGTGACATTCGTACACTGGACTCTGGGGTGAGGTGTGAGGAGTAAAAATGACTAATTCTGTCGATTTGAGCGGTAAACCATTTCATTTCATCGGTATTGGTGGCATTGGAATGTCAGCTCTTGCTTATATTTTAGCCAATCGCCGTTTGCCTGTTTCTGGCTCCGATATTCGGAAGAGCCACATCACCGAGAAATTAGCAGCCCTAGGAGCGCATATTTTTAGTCACCAAGATGCATCCAATCTAGAGTTTTTTCGCTCCCAGAACGATGCCAGCCTCCAAGCCTTAGCAGTAAGCAGTAATAGTGCGCCTGCATTCGTCAAGCCATCGAGACATTCTGCTAGTCAAGCGATCGCCAACAGCAAAATTGCCGACTTGCCACAAGTAATCTGTTCGACGGCAATTAATACAGGCAACTTAGAGTATCAAGCAGCGCTGGATTTAGGTTGTCCGATCTTTCACCGTTCCGATTTGCTAGCAGCACTAATTCAAGAGCGTTACAGCATTGCCGTAGCCGGAACTCACGGTAAAACAACCACCAGCAGCGCGATCGGGTATATGTTACTCAAAGCGGGTCTCGATCCTACCATCATCGTTGGTGGAGAAGTAAAAGCATGGGAAGGTAATGCCAGGCTCGGTAACAGTCAGTATTTGGTGGCAGAAGCGGATGAATCGGATGGCTCTTTAGTAAAATTGGCTTGTCAAATTGGCGTAGTTACTAACATAGAACTCGACCATCCCGACCATTACAAGTCTCTAGAGCAGGTAGTCGCGACTTTTCAGACTTTTGCGCAACAGTGCCAGCATGTCATAGGTTGCATAGATTGCCAAACAGTACGCGATCGCCTGCAACCGACAATTAGCTACAGCCTCAATCCAGAGATAGCGGCAGACTATACGGTATCCGACGTGGTTTACGGCGCTGATGGAACGATCGCCACTGTATGGGAGCGGGGAGAACAGTTAGGGCAGCTGCGTTTGCCATTGTTAGGACAACACAATCTCAATAATGCTTTAGCCGCGATCGCTGTCGGTCGGTTGCTAGGAGTAGAATTTACGGCGATCGCCGATAGTCTCTCCACCTTTGAAGGTGCTAGGCGGAGATTTGAACTGCGCGGTGTCGTTAATGACATCCAATTCATTGACGACTACGCCCACCACCCCAGCGAACTCCAGGCGACCCTGGCAGCTGCGAAGTTGCAAGCTAAACCCCAAACTAGAGTCGTGGCAATCTTTCAGCCTCACCGCTACAGCCGTACCCTGACTTTTTTATCAGACTTCGCCAGGTCTTTTAGCCATGCCGATGCCGTCGTTATCACAGATATTTACAGCGCAGGCGAGCCAAATTCAGGGCAGATTGACGGCGAAAGACTAGCAGCACTGGTGGCGACCCATCATCCTCAAGTCACGTATTTACCTACACTCGCTGCCGTCGAAGAGTTTTTGGTCGATAATTTGCGTTCTGGAGACACAGCTTTATTTTTAGGTGCTGGTAACTTGAATCAAATTATTCCCAATGCAATTGAAAGAATAAAGGCTAACGGCTGACAGCGATCGGCGACCAGTGACCAGTGACCAGCGATCGGGGGAAGTAATTCTAACCACGCACCACGCACCACGCACGCACCACGCATCACTCGCTACAACACCCCACACCCCACTACAGCCTTTCTTCACACACCACGTACCACTCACCACTCACGTATGAACTCCTCCCAACACCCCAATCCAATTCCCACTCCAGAGACTGCTGGCGATCGCGAGATAATATACTTGCCTGGAACAAAATGCGCGATTAAATCTCAAATTCCACTGGCTAGTCTTACATCCTTTAGGGTTGGAGGACCAGCCCAATGGTATGTAGCGCCTCAAAATTTAGCAGAATTGCAAGCTAGCTTGAAGTGGTCGCAGGCAGAAGGATTAGCCGTGACGCTGATTGGAGCAGGCTCTAATTTACTAGTCAGCGATCGCGGTCTTTCTGGTTTAGTCATCGGCACTCGTCATTTGCGTTACAGCCGCTTCGATCTAGGAACTGGTCAATTGACTGTAGCCGCAGGGGAACCTTTACCTCGCTTAGCTTGGCAAGTGGCAGAATTAGGCTGGCAGGGGCTAGAGTGGGCTGTAGGAATTCCTGGTAGTGTCGGCGGTGCTGTTGTAATGAATGCCGGAGCGCACAGAAGCTGCATTGCCGATATTCTAGTCAGCGCTCAAGTCTTGTCTCCCTCTGGGCAGATAGAAATTCTCACCCCAGACCAACTGAGTTACAGCTATCGTACCTCAATTTTGCAAGGCAGCCAGCGTCTCGTCACTCAGGCTACCTTTCAGTTGCAACCAGGCACAGATCCACAGCAAGTGCTAGCAACCACCGCCGAACATCTAGAGCAGAGGCGGCGTACCCAACCCTATCATCTACCTAGCTGTGGTAGCGTGTTCCGTAACCCCCTACCCTACACAGCTGGCTGGTTGATCGAGCAGTCAGGCTTGAAGGGCTATCAAATTGGCGCGGCTCAAGTCGCACAGCGTCATGCTAACTTCATTCTTAACTGTGGTGGTGCAAAAGCTAATGATATCTGGCAGCTAATTCGTTACGTCCAGCACCATGTAGAAGAACGATGGTCGCTATTACTAGAGCCAGAAGTGAAAACAATTGGAGAATTTTAATCTGTATAGAAATGGATAGTGGATCTTGGTGGTTGACAGTTAACGGTTAACTGTCAACTGTCAACATTAATTGCGAATTGCGAATTGTGAATGCAAATTACCTTTGACCTTTATCGATTCTCGGCGCATCTATAATTTAATGGAACTTCGATTAAATCGACTCAACTAGCATATGACACAAGGACAAGGAAAAGGATTTGGCTTCGGTCTGGGCAAAATGAAGGAACTCGCAGATGCCTTCAAGAAAGCACAGCAGGTACAAGAAGGTGCGAAAAAGCTCCAAGAAGAATTGGAGATGATGGAGATCCAGGGCGAAGCTGGTGGAGGTATGGTCAAAGTGTCTCTCAGTGGTAACCAAGAACCCCGACGGGTAGAAGTGGCTCCAGAAGCATTGCAAGAAGGTGCAGATGTCCTCTCCGATCTCGTACTGGCAGCAATGAAAGATGCGTACGGCAAATCTACTGCTACCATGCGGGAACGGATGGAAGAGTTAACTAGTGGTTTGGAATTACCAGGAATGTAAATTCGTCATTCGTCATTCGTCATTCGTCATTTGTATATAATCAATGACTGATGACAAATGACAAATGACAGACAAAAAGCAATTGCGAAAAATTTTGATATGTATAAGCTACTTTTTGTCTGCCTGGGTAACATTTGCCGTTCTCCAGCGGCAGAAAATATTATGAACCATCTGATCGATCGCCACCAGTTAGGCGATCGCGTCATTTGCGATTCTGCTGGTACGGGTGGCTATCATGTTGGCAGTCCGCCAGACCCTCGCATGACGATTGCAGCAGCTAATCGGCTGGGAATTCAGTTATGCGGTCGAGCGCGCCAGTTACAAAGCTCGGATTTGGCGGAATTCGACCTGATTTTGGCAATGGATAGAGAAAACTACTACGATATTCTGGCACTAGGCTTCAGTGGCAAATACCGCGATAAAGTGCATTTGATCTGCGACTTTTGCACCGAGCATACTATGAAAGAAGTACCCGACCCCTACTACGGCGGCGCAGAAGGTTTTAACCAGGTCATCGATCTACTACTCGATGCCTGTAACGGACTGCTCGCTCGCGTCAAACAGGAAATTGCAGAAAGTGAGTAGAAGAAGTCGTAAGTCAAAACACTAACCACTCACAAAGGACAAATGACAAATGACTATTCAACCAATCGATGCTTCATCGCATAACCGACGAGTTCGGCTCGGTTGTTGGTTTCTGTTTTGCGTAGGAGGTTGCTGACGTATTTTTCTACCGTGCGGGGGCTAAGGTGGAGCTGGCTGCCAATTTGAGCGTTGGAAAGACCGTGAGTTAACATGACTAACACCTCCTGCTCGCGTTGGGTGAGGTGGAAGGGAAAATCGAGTTTTTCTGCGATCGCTGTTGCGGTTGTCTGGGGACGCAAGCCTTCTTCCTGGGATAGGCGATACTCCGATTGGATCATTTGCGATCGCTCTAACAAATTGCGGATTGCCGCTCCTAGTTCTTGTAACTCAAACGGTTTAGGTAGGTAAAGATCTGCTCCCGACTGATAGCCTTGAATTCGCTCTTCAGTTTTGTTACGTTCTGTTAAAAAAATTACCGGCAACAGTCGAAATGAAGGATGTTGTCTGACACTCCGTACCAGCTGATAACCGTTCATGCGTGGCATTACGATATCTGTCACCATCAAATGAGGGCGATAGGTCTCGACCATATCCAGACCTTGTTGCCCATCAGCAGCCGTAATGACTGAATAACCAGCCATCTCAAGATAATCACTGATAGCCAGACGAGTCCCAGGATCGTCATCAACAACAAGAATGGTCAGTGGCATGAATGATACGGAGTTACTATGCTGAGTAAAGATTTGGCAGCTCCTGGCTGTACTTTGACAGTATTAACCAAGGATTTATTTATCCTACCGAAACATATCCATGCAAGTGATTCCAACTCTTGATAGAAAAATGTCATTGCGATCGCTACAGTAGGAGATAGGAGTCAGGGATTGTAGAAGTTTGTCTGACCGATTAAAGTCCCTGAAACAATAGAGAGAGTTTAAGCAAGGTAGCTTGACTGAATTTTGATCGTTTACCTGTGGGAATAAATCTGTCTTCTGTGTCCTTACCACAGGAAATGAGATATATTCTCAATTTCAAGAGTAACGATTTAACATGGCAAGATAGCGAGAAACGTGATAAGTTCGCAATAGCCAGCATACCTTAACTTTTAGCAGGGTAGATGTAAATCTTTTAGCAAATAGCAGACAATTTATTTTCCCCTTACTTTAGTACTTTAGAGCAGCACGAGAATTCTGCAAGAAAACTTCAATGAGCGACAACGACGGTTATAAGGTATTGAGCGACAATCGCAAAGCCCGCTTTTTGTACGATATCCTCGAAACCTATGAGGCAGGACTGCAACTCATGGGTACAGAAGTAAAGTCAATCCGCGCAGGTAAAGTGAACCTACAAGATGGCTATGCTCTAATCCGCAACGGAGAAGCATGGCTGATTAACGTTCATATCTCCCCTTATACTAGCAGCAGTCAATATTTTAATCACGACCCTCGCCGCACTCGTAAACTACTGCTGCATCGGCAGGAAATTCGCAAGCTTATCGGTAAGGTAGAACAACAGGGTTTAACATTAGTACCGCTAAAACTCTATCTCAAACGAGGCTTAGTCAAAGTTAGCATTGGGCTCGCTAAAGGTAAAAAACTTCACGACAAGCGGGAGGATTTAAAGCGCCGTCAAGACCAAAGAGACATACAAAGGGCAATGAAAAACTACTAATAAGAAGTTAATTTAACTACAAGCGAAAAGTTAAATTTGGTTAAGAGAAGTGTTTTTTCTATTTCTTTAGTAGGAGTTAGTAGTAACTAGATTTTCTGGCTTAAGAGCGATTTAATTCAGGCTGCCACTGAATAGATTGGGAGAGATTAAATAATTTGCCAAAAAACTCAACCATGAAAAATTCTGCTGTAGCTAAAATTATCGGTGCTGGAGTCCTTGCTTTCAGCTTGACAGCACTACCTGTATCTGCACAAACTACTACCACGCCCGATACTGGAACGACAATAACTCAACAGCCAACGATTGTTGACGATGACGTAGACGATCGCGATGATGATAATAACTGGGGTTGGCTTGGCTTACTCGGTTTGGCTGGTTTATTTGGGCTAGCTGGAAGAAAGAGAAAAGAACCTACGGCTTATCGCGATCCAAATCATACGGTAGGTAGTACAACTTACAGAGAATAATTTCTCAGACTTTTGAAAAAGGAAAGCTAAATAATGTACGAAAGAAGCATGAGTTGCTAGGCAAGTTTTGTTACTACTATGTAGACAGCTTGCCTAGTCTTTTTATATTTGATGTTGGTAGGGTTAGGTATTTGGGAAGATGCCAGAAGTAGCGATCGCTTTCTAGTTTAAATAAGTACTGCATTTAATCTATAGACACCCATGATTTATATTCCCGATCCGAAAATTCCCGACCCGACACCGAGTCCCCTACCAACTCCAGAACCAGCACCGTCGCCAACACCGGAACCCGTACCGAGTCCAGTACCGGAACCCGTACCCGCACCGATACCCCAACCCGTACCCGCACCGATTCCGCAACCAATTCCCGAACCCGTGTAAGCAAGCAGTAAATGCTATTCCGTGACTGAGACATCTCTAAAGTTTCGCAGAGGTTCACTTGGCGCTTGTCTATTTCGCCATCGTCAGTTTGTTAGCGCCAGAATCAGATATATGTATTTCTTGAATATTGAGGCTGGTTTCATTGTGCAGCGTGAGATCGCGTATATCGGCTCTGGCAACTTGAGCGATCGCACCAATAACTGAGAGGCACAAGCTAGCAGCAATAAGTAAAATAGAAGTCCGATTCTGAAACACAAACATTAACCTACACGAACTTAGATAGTTTTTTTCAGGCTAAGATTCACCTGTAGTAAAAACCTCAGTGAATTTTGTGAGATCGAGCTTCATATATCCTTCTGAGATTTTGTTATCCTGACAAAGGAATAAGCGATCGTCACACAGCCATGCTCAGAGCCGGAATTGTCGGACTGCCTAATGTCGGCAAATCTACATTGTTTAATGCCTTAGTTGCCAATGCAAAAGCGGAGGCAGCCAATTTCCCATTTTGTACGATTGAACCAAATGTTGGCGTAGTTGCCGTGCCAGATGAGCGATTAAAGGTGCTTGCCGAAATTTCTAACTCCGCGCAAATCGTGCCTACACGGGTCGAGTTTGTTGATATTGCGGGTTTGGTAAAAGGCGCAAGTCAGGGGGAAGGACTAGGCAATCAATTTCTTTCCCACATCCGTGAAGTTGATGCGATCGTTCATGTCGTGCGTTGTTTTGAGAATGACGATATCATTCACGTTGCTGGTTCTGTCGATCCGGTGCGAGACATTGAGGTGATTAATTTAGAGCTGGGTTTAGCGGATTTAGCTCAAATCGAACGCAGAAGCGATCGCGCCCGCAAGCTAGCTCGAACCAGCAAAGACGCTCAGTTAGAATTAGCTGTATTAGATAAATTAGCAGAGGCGCTGAATCTAGGTAAACCAGCCCGTCAAGTGAGTTTAACGGATGAAGAAGCCGATCTCATCAAAGGATTGGGATTGCTCACAGCTAAACCAGTTATTTATGCCGCCAATGTCGCGGAAGATGACCTGGCAACTGGGAACCAATGGGTGGAACAGGTGAGACAATTTGCTAGCTCGGATAAAGCGCAGGTGGTTATAGTTTCGGCACAAGTGGAATCAGAATTAGTCGAGATCCCAGAAGAAGAACGAGCTGAATTTCTTGCCTCTTTGGGCGTAGAAGAAGGCGGGTTAAAATCTTTAATTCGCGCTACTTATGAGTTACTTGGTTTGCGCACCTACTTTACTACAGGTCCAAAAGAAACTCGCGCTTGGACAATTACTGCAGGAATGGTAGCACCGCAAGCTGCTGGAGTCATTCACTCTGATTTTGAGCGCGGTTTTATTCGCGCCGAAACGGTGGCTTACGATGACTTAGTAGCAAATGGCTCGATGAATGGAGCCAAAGAAAAAGGTTTAGTTCGTAGTGAAGGAAAAGAATACGTCGTTAAGGAAGGGGACGTGATGCTGTTCCGGTTTAACGTATAGTTTTTCAGCAGGAGACAGGAGACAGGAGATAGAATGGCTCCTAACTCCGCTCGCGAAATTCGCTCACGAGTTGTTGACAGTGCTGGTATCCCTGAGAGTAAATTCTTGGGCGCGGGAGCTATGCACTAAAGTCCAGCCTGCTTTTAATAACTTTTGGTAGGTTGCCCAACCCTTAGATCCACCAGGAATGGGGTAGTCAGGTACGGCAAACTGGCGAAAAGCGGTGTATGGCTTCCACGGCTCGTCGGGTGAAAGTTGCAAGTGTAAGATTTTTTCTCCCTCTTGGGCTTGAGATAACCAGCACATACGTCTAGACATGAAAACTCCTCACGGGTTAAGTAAACGGCAAAACATTCAGAATTTTAGCGATCTAAACTGTAGTTAACTGTCGTCAAAGTTGCGATCGCACTTAGGTAAATCGATACATCACACTTACTTATAAATTTCCGAGCTGGGGTGAATTTTGCGAATATAAGTAAATTAGCTGCGAGCGAGCGAGAAATATGCAATTAACCAATATGTGACTGATACGTAATTGACAAGTATGCCATCCGCTAGGGAAACGCTATCTCGCATTGACTTTCCTCTGTTAGGTCGTAATTCAGCTAATTTTTGTATTCAAACTGACAGAATTCTTTCCAGTATTAAATCCCAGAACGATCTACTGCTGAATAATTAGCGAATAAGCATAGCAGCATATTTCTGGCATTTGTTTTTATTTTTAAGATATTCTTAATTTTTTAGTAAATCTGAGGCGATCGCAATTTTCAACTAAAGTCATTCTGTCGCTCGGTTGAGGCTTTACGCCCGCCCTAGATCGACCGGATTGCCTTCCACGGTGGGCGCTGGTTGCACGCCCAAAATTCGCAGGATAGTGGGCGCAATATCAATATTACGCACTCGCTTAATTGTTCCGGGACTGATATTCGGTCCGGCTGCATAAAAAATTGCGCTCATCTCTGGTAAGGCGGGATCGTAGCCATGAGCGCCATAGAAGTTGGGTACAGACAGAAATGGAGTCTCTGAAGTCGGATCGCCCAAGCGCTGTACTACTGGGGTTTGAGTGCCATCAAAGTTGTAACCCAGCCGCATAATTGCGAACACATCTCCGCTATCTTGACCGATAAACTCACTAGTATCTAAACCAAATCTGGGATCGTTCGGGTTGCTGGGTATGGGACGAGCATAAATCTTATCGAAGATCGCTACGCTGCCACTCCCTGCAGTATAGTTTGGGTTGGTGTCGGTAAATTTGGCTAAAGCATCAACTAGCTGCTGTTGCAGAGTGGCATATTCTGCTCTACTCACAGTGCCGTCCGGTTCGCGTCCTTGCAAGTTTATGTAAATGTTTACTGCTGGACCTGAGGTAATTGCCCGTACTTTTGTATTGTCGAAGCCCAAACTACTGAGATAGTTGTTGAGGTTAACTGCGGTGTGGAACGGGGCAAAACCGTGGTCGGAAACTACGATAACATTACTATTCGGTCTACCGCGTTTATCTGTACCAACAGCCTCAAGAATTCGCTGAACGGCTGTATTTGCTTCTCGATAAGCCGATCGCAGATACTTTCGATATCGCTGGATTTTTTCTCGGTCTTGATTATTGGCGATCGAGTTTGGATTGCGGAAATCAGTGGCTTGACGAGGATCGGTAATTAGAAATTGGTGTCCCGAACCGTCGGGTTGTTCGATATATATCAAGACGAGATCGGCATCGGGATTTTGAGCGATCGCCCGCAAAGCAATCCGCGTCTGGTAATCTACAAAAGTACGGACTTGATCTTGATAAATTGCTTCTAGTTCTAGATCGGGAAAATCATCAAAGCCCGAACTGATGCGTTCGGGGATGCGGAAGTCGGGCTGAGGAACCCAGAACCCAACATTATTATTCGCATCGTCTACATCCGCCAAAACTGCTGGGTTGCGAGGAATATAGTTAGCAGAATAACGCGCTAACCGCACCTGGGAAAGATCGGGGGCGAGTTGAGTGAGATAGAAACTCGTCCCGACTTTATTTGTACTTCCTTCAAAATAAAATAAACTGGAGGTGCGATCGCTGGCTTTAAGGTAGGCGGAACCAGTAGCAGGGGGTTGAGATGCTCTTGGCTCAATACCGCGATCGGCATCAAAAATAACGAGAGTATCGTAGTTAACAACTTTATCGTCGTTGGTATCGATCGCCGCTACTTGGAGGTTGTAGGAACCGCCGCCACCAGTCAGGCTACCCGAACCGCTTGCAGGAATGGTTTCTAAGGAAGCTATTTTAACAGGGCTAAAAGACGATTTACCTGCGATTGTTAGTTGGTCGTTAATTTCGCTGGAAGCATCGCTAAAATCTGCTGCTGTAAAGCTAAAGCCCCTAGCTCCCACGCCGCCAAATGTGCCAAACGGTACGGTATAGTCTACCGTGCGATCGCTAGCTGGTTGGACGATCGGGCTGTCAGTTAAACCAGGAATTTTGACATCGAGTCCATCTGCACCAGGAAAGGTAGCCGCGACGACTTTCTTACCGTTGTTCCGTAGCGCGATCCAGAGAGATTCGGCAGTTTGGGTATGATTATCTAGAGGTCCGTCAATCCCGACCGAGTAACCGCCAATCGGAGCCGCAAAACCGCTGATATTTTGTTTGAAAGGACTGGCGACGAGGTGAAAGCTATTAGCATTAATATCGTTACGAGCAGCCGTAGAACCAGTACCGATCGCAATATGGGCTGGTGCAGTTAGAGATGGGGTAATAGTTTGATTTTGTTTGGCAACAAGTCCTTGACTTTGTAACAGTCCCAATCCCTTCTGTTTGTCCAACACCCCAGTTGCAAGGTAGCGATCGAGTAATGGTGGTGTTGCGCCATCTAGAGAAATCAGGACGATCTTGGGATGAGGTTTGTTAATCGCTGGAGTTGCGGCAAAAAAGTGAAATATAAAAGTTAATCCGAAAGTAACAATAACAATTGGGATAAAACGTTTGAGTGAAGCTAGACTGAGACTGAACGGAAATCTCAACCCCATATTTCTTTTCCTCGGTAAAAGCCGCAACCCTACACTATAAGTAGGAATAATCGGAGCATACCGTCACTACTTTAAGAGCAGAATATGGGAGAGTTATCGGTCATTCGTCACTTGTCATACCCTACGGGAAGGGCTTCGCCCTACGTCATTCGTTACTAGTGAATAGCTAAGCTAGTCAGCACTCATTTCTAT
>ERZ1066118.233-NODE-233-length-57785-cov-16.296016_pt1 | contig 57785 bp, 50 predicted proteins | sample MGYA00382765_ERZ1066118 | MGnify/ENA primary metagenome ERZ1066118 (study PRJEB33369, sample SAMEA5778348) | biofilm metagenome | biome: Industrial cooling water; feature: Water cooling tower basin; material: Biofilm | place: United Arab Emirates | collected...
TGCTCTACGGCGTCACCTGGGTCAGCCTCATCTGGATGTACTTCAGCGAAGTGCGCGGCAAGGACCTCATGCAAGCCAGCCCGGCCGAGCTGGCCGCCACGCAAGCCGCCCCCGCCTCACCGGCCATCGCGTCTGCCGCCGCGCCGGTCGCCAAGCCCCGCCGTGGCGGGGCCGGCGCCGCCCCCCAGCCGGCCGCGCGCCGCACCGACTGATCCGCGAGCACTCCGGCCCGCATCGACCGTCCCCCTGCCGTCGCCGCCAGCGCAGTCCTGTTCGGCGGCGACGGCCCCCCGACACACCAAGAGAGAATCGATATGAGTTCCGTTCCCGCAGCAGGCCGGCGCATCGGCGCCGGCACTGGCCCCGGTCGCAACATCGCGACCTGGTCACCCGAGAACCCCGGCTTCTGGGCCCGCACCGGCGAAGGCGTCGCGCGGCGCAACTTGTGGATCTCGGTGCCTTGCCTGTTCCTGGCCTTCGTGGTCTGGCAGGTGTGGTCGGCCACCGCGGTGTTCCTGCCGCAACTGGGCTTCAAGTTCACGTCCGACCAACTCTTCTGGCTGGCCGCCGCGCCGGCGCTTTCGGGTGCCACGCTCCGCATCTTCTATTCGTTCATGGTGCCGATCGCCGGCGGGCGGCGCTGGACCGCGCTGTCGACCGCGTCGCTGATGATCCCGGCCATCGGCATCGGCATGGCGGTGCAGGACCCGACGACGCAGTACTCGACCTTCCTGCTGCTGGCCTTGCTGTGCGGCCTCGGCGGCGCGAACTTCTCGTCGTCGATGGCCAACATCAGCTTCTTCTACCCCAAGGCGAAGAAGGGCGCGGCGCTGGGCATCAACGCGGGCCTGGGGAACCTGGGCGTGTCGGCGGTGCAGTTCGCCGTGCCGCTGGTCGTCACGACCGGGCTGCTGGGCGGCATCGCGGGCGGCGCGCAGGTCGCCGCGAAGAACGGCGTGCCCACCGAGCTCTTCGTGCAGAACGCGGCTTTCCTGTGGGTGCCGTTCATCGCGCTGTGCGCAGTGCTGGCGTGGTTCGGCATGAACGACCTGGCCACCGCGAAAGCCTCGTTCCGCGAGCAGGCGGTGGTGTTCAAGCGCAAGCACAACTGGCTGATGTGCTGGCTCTACATCGGGACCTTCGGCTCCTTCATCGGCTATGCCGCAGGCTTCCCGCTGCTCATCAAGAGCCAGTTCCCCGGCGTGAATCCGCTGACCTACGCCTGGATCGGGCCGCTGGTCGGCGCGCTGATCCGGCCCTTCGGCGGCTGGCTGTCGGACAAGGTGGGCGGCGCGACCGTCACGCTTTGGACCTTCGTGGCGATGGCGCTGGGTGCGCTGTCCGTGGCCGGCTTCCTGCCGGGCGGATACCTGGGCGAGAGCTTCGTCGGCTTCTTCGTGAGCTTCCTGGCGCTCTTCGCGGCGAGCGGCATCGGCAACGGTTCCACCTTCCGCATGATCCCGGTGATCTTCATGCACGGCCGGATGCGCGCCGCCGAGGGCAAGGGCGATGCCTCGCGTGAGCAGGCCATCGTGGACGGCAACAAGGAAGCCGCGGCGGTGCTGGGCTTCTCCGGTGCGATCGGCGCATACGGCGGCTTCTTCATTCCCAAGAGCTACGGCACGGCGATCGCGATGACTGGCCGGCCCGAGGCCGCGCTCTTCGTGTTCGTCCTGTTCTACGTGAGCTGCATGGCGATCACGTGGTGGTACTACGCGCGCCGCGACGCCGAGGTCCGTTGCTGACCGACGAACGGCAGGCCGGGCTCCCGCGATCTTGACTTCGGTCAAGGTGCGGCCCCGGCTCGGAAACGAACATCCTTCCTGCGCGCGGCATTCGAGCGACCCGCACCGGTTCTCCGATCGAAGCCCGCGACCGCGCCTCAACGAGACAAGAAACAAGACATGAGCCACTTCCTCGACCGACTGCGCTTCTTCGACCGCGCGCGCACCGAGTTCTCCGACGGTCACGGCGCCGTCACGCACGAGGACCGCGCCTGGGAGGATGCCTACCGCAAGCGTTGGCAACACGACAAGATCGTGCGCTCCACCCACGGCACCAACTGCACGGGCTCGTGCTCGTGGAAGATCTACGTCAAGGGCGGCATCGTCACCTGGGAGACGCAGCAGACGGACTACCCGCGCACGCGCCCCGACATGCCGAACCACGAGCCGCGCGGCTGCGCCCGCGGCGCCAGCTACAGCTGGTACCTGTACTCGGCCAACCGCGTGAAGTACCCGATGGTGCGCGGCCGGCTGCTGAAGCTCTGGCGCGAGGCGCGCCGCGTGCACGCCGACCCGGTCGAGGCCTGGAAGTCGATCCAGGCCGACCCGGCCAAGCGCCTCGAGTACACCTCCAAGCGCGGCCTGGGCGGCTTCGTGCGCTCGAGCTGGGACGAAGTGGAAGAGCTCGTCGCCGCGGCCAACGTCCACACGATCGCCAAGCACGGCCCGGATCGCATCATCGGCTTCTCCCCCATCCCGGCGATGTCGATGGTCTCCTACGCCGCGGGCAGTCGGTACCTGTCGCTGATCGGCGGCGTGTGCATGAGCTTCTACGACTGGTATTGCGACCTGCCGCCGTCGTCCCCGCAGGTGTGGGGCGAGCAGACCGACGTGCCCGAATCGGCCGACTGGTACAACGCCGGCTACATCATCGCCTGGGGCAGCAACGTCCCGCAGACCCGAACCCCCGACGCGCACTTCTTCACCGAAGTCCGCTACAAGGGCACCAAGACGGTGGCCGTCACGCCCGACTACGCCGAGGTCGCCAAGCTGTCCGACCTGTGGCTGCACCCGAAGCAGGGCACCGACGCCGCGCTGGCGATGGCCATGGGCCACGTGGTGATGAAGGAGTTCCACCTCGGCGAGCGCAAGAGCGCCTACTTCGAGGAGTACGCCCGCAAGTACACCGACCTGCCGATGCTGGTGAAGCTGGTCGAGCGCGAGATCGACGACGGCGCGGGCGGCAAGCGCATCGCATTGGTCCCCGACCGCTTCGTGCGCGCCGCCGACTTCCAGCGCGGCCTGGGCCAGGACAACAACCCCGAGTGGAAGACCGTCGCGGTCGACGCCAACGGCAAGGTCGTGCTGCCCAACGGCTCGATCGGCTTCCGCTGGACGCCGGAAGGCAGCGCCGACCGCGGCAAGTGGAACCTCGAGCCCAAAGAGGCGCGCCATGGCGAGGACGTGCAGCTGTCGCTGACGCTTCTAGGCAAGCACCATGCGGTCGCCGGGGTCGCGTTGCCGTACTTCGCCGGCCAGGTGACGCCGCACTTCGACGCCAATGACCAGGGCGCCGACGTGCTGGTGCGCAACGTGCCCGTGATGGAGCTGGAGCTGGACGGCGGCACGACCAAGGTCGCCACCGTGTTCGACCTGCAGGCAGCGCAGTTCGGCGTCGACCGCGGCCTGGGGGGCGACGGCGTGGCGGCTTCCTACGAGGACGACGCCCCCTACACCCCGGCGTGGCAGGAACGCATCACGGGCGTGCCCGCCGCGCAAGTGATCCAGGTGGCGCGCGAGTTCGCCGACAACGCGGACAAGACGCGCGGCCGGTCGATGGTGATCATCGGCGCGGCGATGAACCACTGGTACCACTCCGACATGAACTACCGCGGCATCATCAACCTGCTGATGATGTGCGGCTGCATCGGCGTGCCGGGCGGCGGTTGGGCGCACTACGTCGGCCAGGAGAAGCTGCGCCCGCAGACCGGCTGGACGGCGCTGGCCTTCGCGCTGGACTGGGTCCGCCCGCCGCGCCAGCAGAACTCCACCTCGTTCTTCTACGCGCACACCGACCAGTGGCGCTACGAGCAGGTGCAGGTGAGCGAGATCCTGAGCCCGCTGGCCGACAAGTCGCGCTTCACGGGCTCCTTGATCGACTTCAACGTGCGCGCCGAGCGCATGGGCTGGCTGCCGTCGGCCCCGCAGCTGGCGCGCAACCCGCTCAAGCTGGTCAGCGAAGCGCAGGCCGCCGGCATGGACGCGAAGGACTACGTCGTCCGGAGCCTGAAGGACGGCTCGCTGGCGATGTCCTGCGAAGACCCGGACGCGCCCGAGAACTGGCCGCGCAACATGTTCGTGTGGCGCTCCAACATCCTGGGCTCGTCGGGCAAGGGCCACGAGTACTTCCTCAAGCACCTGCTGGGCACCACCAACGGCGTGCAGGGCAAGGACCTGGGCGCCGAGGGCGCGGTTCGCCACGAAGAGGTTGTCTGGCACGACCAGGCGCCGGAGGGCAAGCTGGACCTGCTGGTCACGCTCGACTTCCGCATGAGCACCACCTGCATGTATTCGGACGTCGTGCTGCCCACCGCCACCTGGTACGAGAAGAACGACCTCAATACTTCCGACATGCACCCCTTCATCCATCCGCTGTCGCAGGCGGTGGACCCGGCCTGGGAGGCGCGCAGCGACTGGGACATCTACAAGGGCTTGGCCAAGCGCTTCTCGCGGCTGGCCGTCGGCCACCTGGGTGTCGAGAAGGAAGTGGTGCTCACGCCGCTGATGCACGACACGCCGGCCGAGTTGGCGCAGGCCTTCGACGTGAAAGAGTGGAAGAAGGGCGAGATCGAACTGGTCCCGGGCAAGACGGCGCCCGCGATCACGGTGGTGGAGCGCGACTATCCCAACACCTACGCCCGCTTCACGGCTCTGGGCCCGCTGATGGAGAAGCTGGGCAACGGCGGCAAGGGCATCGGCTGGAAGACCGGCGACGAGGTCGAGTTGCTGCGCGAGCTGAACGGCCGCGTGGCGGACGGCGTGGCCAAGGGCCAGCCGAAGATCGAAACCGACATCGACGCCGCCGAGGTGGTGCTGATGCTGGCGCCCGAGACCAACGGGCACGTGGCGGTCAAGGCCTGGAAGGCGTTGTCCAAGGCCACCGGCCGCGAGCACGCGCACTTGGCCACGGCCAAGGAGCACGAGAAGATCCGCTATCGCGACGTGCAGGCGCAGCCGCGCAAGATCATCTCGAGCCCGACCTGGTCCGGCATCGAGGACGAGAAGATCACCTACAACGCCGGCTGGACGAACGTCAACGAGTTCATCCCCTGGCGCACGCTGACGGGCCGCCAGCAGTTCTACCAGGACCACGCGTGGATGCTGGGCTTCGGCGAGGGGTTGGCGTCCTACAAGCCGCCGGTCGACATGAAGGCGATCGCGCCGGTCAAGGGCCGCAAGCCCAACGGCAACGCGGAAGTGGTGCTGAACTTCATCACGCCGCACCAGAAATGGGGCATCCACAGCACATACAGCGACAACCTGTTCATGTTGACGCTGAACCGCGGCGGCCCGGTGGTGTGGCTGAGCGAGAACGACGCGCGTTCCGCCGGCATCGTGGACAACGACTGGATCGAGCTCTTCAACGTCAACGGCGCGATCGCGGCTCGCGCGGTGGTCAGCCAGCGCGTCAAGGACGGCATGGTCATGATGTACCACGCACAGGAAAAGCAGATCAACACGCCGGGGTCGGAAATCACCCAGACGCGCGGAGGCATCCACAACTCGGTGACGCGCTGCGTGACCAAGCCGACGCACATGATCGGCGGGTACGCGCAACTCTCATACGGCTTCAACTACTACGGAACCATCGGCACGAACCGTGACGAGTTCGTCGTGGTGCGCAAGATGAACAAGGTGGAGTGGCACGACGAGCCCACCGCCGACGCATTCGCGCAGGCCGAAGCCGCCGCCACCGCCGCCCAGCCGCGCTGACGTCTGCGACGCACGCGACCAAGAACAGATACGGAGCAAGACGCGATGAAAGTCAGAGCGCAGATCGGCATGGTCCTGAACCTGGACAAATGCATCGGCTGCCACACCTGCTCGGTGACCTGCAAACAGGTCTGGACCAACCGGCCGGGCGTCGAGTACGCCTGGTTCAACAACGTCGAGAGCAAGCCCGGCATCGGCTATCCCAAGAACTGGGAAGACCAGGGCAAGTGGAAGGGCGGCTGGACGCGCAAGTCCAACGGCAAGATCGAGCCCAAGGTGGGCGGCAAGCTCAAGGTGCTGGCCAAGATCTTCGCCAACCCGGACCTGCCGGAGATCGACGACTACTACGAGCCCTTCACCTTCGACTACGAGCACCTGAAAAGCGCGCCCGAGTCCAAGGCGATGCCCACGGCACGTCCGCGCAGCCTGATCACGGGCAAGCGGATGGAGAAGATCGAGTGGGGCCCGAACTGGGAGGAGATCCTGGGCGGCGAGTTCGAGAAGCGCTCGAAGGACTCCAACCTGAAGGATTTCGAGAAGAAGCAGCTCGAGATGCTGGGCGAGTTCGAGAACAGCTTCATGATGTACCTGCCGCGGCTGTGCGAGCACTGCCTGAACCCGGCCTGCGTGGCCAGTTGCCCGTCGGGCTCGATCTACAAGCGTGAAGAGGACGGCATCGTCCTGATCGACCAGGACAAGTGCCGCGGCTGGCGCATGTGCGTCTCGGCCTGCCCTTACAAGAAGATCTACTACAACTGGCAGACCGGAAAGTCCGAGAAGTGCATCTTCTGCTACCCGCGCATCGAGGCGGGCCAGCCGACGGTGTGCTCCGAGACCTGCGTGGGCCGCATCCGCTACCTGGGCGTGCTGCTCTATGACGCCGACCGCATCCAGGAAGCGGCCAGCGTGCCGGACGAGCGCGACTTGTACCGCGCGCAGCTGTCGCTCTTCCTCGACCCGCACGACCCGGCCGTGATCGCGCAGGCGCGCGCCGACGGCATTCCCGAGGCATGGCTGGAAGCCGCTCGCCAAAGCCCGGTCTACAAGATGGCCGTGGACTGGCAGATCGCGTTGCCGCTGCACCCGGAGTACCGCACGCTGCCGATGGTCTGGTACGTGCCGCCGCTGTCGCCGATCCAGAAGGGCGCGATGGAGAACGCCGACGCCGTGATCCCCGACGTGGCCTCCATGCGGATCCCGGTCAAATACCTGGCCAACCTGTTGACGGCGGGCGACGAGGCGCCGGTGGTGCGCGCGCTGGAGCGGATGCTGGCGATGCGCGGCTTCATGCGCAGCCGGCACGTGGAGGGCGTGGACGGCTCGGCGCTCCTGGAGCGTGTGGCCATGACGGCCGCGCAGGTCGAGGACATGTACCGCTACCTGGCGATCGCGAACTACGAGGACCGCTTCGTGATCCCGAGCACGCACCGCGAGTACGCGGCCAAGACTTTCGAGGCGATGGACGACCTGAAAGGAAGCTGCGGCTTCTCCTTCGGCAACGGCTGCTCCGACGGCGGCTCCGAGGCCAGCCTGTTCGGCAAGAGCGCGCGCCGCGTCATCAAGATCAAGGAGACGTCGTGATGGTTCCCTTCACCCACACGCTGCGCGGGCTGGGTGCGCTGCTGGCGTACCCCGACGAGCAACTGCTGGCCGCGCTGCCCTCGCTGCGCGACTGGGTCGCCCAGGACCCGCGCCTCACGCACGAGCGGGCAGCGCTCCTGGCGCTGTTGTCCAGGCTGGACGCCGGCGACGACATCGACGCGTTGCTCGATGTGCAGGAAGCCTATGTCGAGACCTTCGACCGTGGCCGCAGCACCAGCCTGTCGCTGTTCGAGCACGTGCACGGCGACAGCCGCGACCGCGGCCAGGCGATGGTCGACTTGCTCGGCATGTACGAGAAGGCCGGCCTGGCCTTCGCGACCACCGACCTGCCGGACTACCTGCCCGCGTTCCTGGAATACGCCTCGATGCTGGACGAGAAGGCGGCCATGAAGCTGCTCGCCGAGGTCGATCACATCCTCGAAGCGATCGGCAGCGCGCTGGCGCGTCGCGGCAGCCCGCACGCGGCGGTGCTCGCCTCCTTGCTGCGCCTGGCCGGCGCGGCCGACCCGGCCGAGCGCATCCGGCCGGAAGCGGTCGAGGACGACAGCTCCTTCGAGGCGATCGACCGCGCCTGGGCCGAGGTGCCGGTGAACTTCGGCGCGGTCGGTGGCGGCGCGCTCGGCGATGCCGCCGGCATGGCCAGCGGCTGCTCACCGCAATCCAATCAACCCCGCACGCAGACCGTGCGCGTCGTCCGGAGGGCGGCATGAACCTCTTCGACTCCTTCCTGTTCGGGATCTACCCGTACATCTGCCTGGTGGTGTTCCTGCTGGGCAGCCTGGTCCGATTCGACCGCGAGCAGTACACGTGGAAGAGCGACTCCAGCCAACTGCTGCGACGCGGCCAGCTGCGCCTGGGCAGCAACCTGTTCCACATCGGCGTGCTGGGATTGTTCTTCGGGCACTTGTTCGGCCTGCTGACGCCGTCGGCGCTGTACCACGCGGTCGGGCTGGACGCGGCCACCAAGCAGACCATCGCGATGGCGGCCGGCGGCGTGATGGGCACGTCGGCGATGGTGGGCGTGCTGCTGCTGGTCCATCGGCGGCTGGCCGAGGAGCGCATCCGCGTCAACAGCCGCCCCACCGACATCCTGATCCTGCTGTGGATCATGGTGACGCTGGCGCTGGGCCTGGCCTCGATCTTCGTGTCGATGGGGCACCGCGACGGTGCCGTGATGCTGCAGTTGGCGCATTGGGCGCAGCACTTGGTGACGTTGCGCAGCGACGCGGCGTCCTTCCTGGTCGGCGTGCACCCCCTTTACAAGGTGCACCTGTTCTTCGGGCTGACGCTGTTCCTGCTGTTCCCCTTCACCCGGATGGTCCACGTCTGGAGCGGCTTCGCCACGGTCGGTTACCTGGCGCGCGCCTACCAGGTGGTCCGGGCCCGTTGAACGCCATGCCGACCGACCTGATGGCCGGCATCCGCCGCTTCGAGCGCAGCACCTTCCCGCGCTACGAGCACACCTACCGCAAGCTGGTCGACGACGGCCAGCACCCGAACACGTTGTTCATCGGGTGTTCGGATTCGCGGGTGGTGCCGTACCTGCTGATGGACTGCGGCCCGGGCGAGCTCTTCATCGTGCGCAACGTGGGCAACCTGGTGCCGCCGCACGACGCCTCCCACGGCCACCACGGCACGGCGGCGGCGATCGAGTTCGCGGTGCTGTCGCTGAACGTGCGCAACATCGTGGTGTGCGGCCACAACCACTGCGGCGCCATCCGCGCGCTGTACCGCGAGCCGCCCGCCGAAGCGCGGCACATGAGGGTCTGGCTGGACCTGGCGCGGCCCGCGGTGCTGCCCGTGGCCGAAAGCGAGGAGGCGTTGCGCCGGGTGGAGCAGCGGTCGGTGGTGCTGCAACTGGAGCACCTGCTGTCATACCCGATGGTGGCGGACCGCGTGAAGCGGGGTGAGCTCTTCCTGCACGGGTGGCATTACTTGATCGAGGAAGGTCGCATCCAGGTCTTCGATTTCGAGAGCGGCAGCTTCCGGGCCCACGAGCGCACCGTACCGCAGCCAGCGAAGGGCCAGGCCGCCGATGCCGCCCGCATGCAGGCCGGCGAGCGGGCGCCCCTGCCGATCGAGATGGACGTGATGCACTGGGGTCAGGCCGCGGCTTGACGGCGCGGCGTGCGCGCCTGAGATGGACGTGCCGCCTTCCATCGGCTCGAGGCGGCACGAATGCTGTAACCATCGCTAGGATGACGGTTCCGTCAGAAACGCGCCCGCCCAGGCGCACCCGTGCCAGAGCCGATGGAAGCAACGATCGAGAAGGATGCCGAGCAACTGCGGTTGACCTTGCCGCTGATGTCCCGCCACGGGACGGACTTCGGCCCGCGAAGTTACGCGTTGTGGTTCGGCTACGCGGCCGGTGCTTCGCCGGCCCTGCGCGACGCGCTGGACCCCGTGGTGGCCTCCGGCGGGCGGTTGACCCCCGAGCGCACCGTCGAGCTGTACGAGCGCCACATCGCGCAGGAATCCGAACGCGCCCTCGAGCAGTTGCGGGCCGCGCTCGCCATCATCCTCGGCCGGCTGGGCGAGGCGACGGGCCATGCCGGCGCCGCGACGGCGTCCTTCGCCGAGGAACTGGCCACGGTCACGCAGCGCTTGCAGCATCCCGACACCCCGGCTGCGCCCGAGTTGCTGGCCGACCTGGCCACACACGCCAGTCTGACCACCGCGACGCTGTCGCGCTTCGGCAGCCAGCTGGCCGAGGGAAGCGCCGCGGTGGATCAGCTGCGGCGCGAGCTCGCGTCGGTGCGCGAGGCCGCCCTGACCGACGCCCTCACCAACCTCGCCAATCGCCGCGCGTTCGACGAGCGTTTCGAAGCCGCGGTGTCCGCATTCCATGGCGGCCCGGAAGGTCAACTGGCGCCCGCGCTCATCCTGATCGACATCGACCACTTCAAGCGCATCAACGACACCGCCGGACATGTCTTCGGCGACCGGGTGCTGCGGGCCGTGGCCGATACGCTCAAGGCGAACCTGAAAGGTCGCGACCTGGTGGCGCGTTACGGTGGAGAAGAGTTCGCGGTGCTGCTCGAGCGCACCCGGCCCGCCGATGTGCTCACGCTCGCGGAGAGCCTGCGACAGGCGGTCAGCGCCATCCGGATCCGCCGGTCCGGCGATGTGGTGGCCGAGGTGCGCATCTCATGCGGCGTGGGCACGCTGCAGCGCGACGAGGCTCCGATCGCCCTCATCGATCGCGTGGACGCCGCGCTCTACCAGGCCAAGCGCACTGGACGCAACCGCGTGGCGGTCGCCGCCAGGCCCGCGACCACGGCGGCTTGACGGCGCCGGCGCCGGCCGCAGCGGTCGACGCGGCAAGGCACCTCGCGTCGATCGCATCGAAGGACTGGACGGCGGCACGGGCTTCCTGCCTGCGTGGGTGCGCCGATATACTTCGACGCGAACGCCGTCGCCAGGGAGGCCTCGCGAACAATGAAGAAACGTGCTTTCGCCGCGGTGCTCGCCGCGGCTTGCGGCCTTGCGCCCGTGGCGGTCTCCGCGCAGCAGCAGGTGGTCCGCCCACCGATCGCCACCTACTGGATCAGTGCCGAAACCGCGGCCGGCATGGGTGGCGGCGTGCCCGGAATGGGCGGTGCCGGTGGCGGCATGGCCGACGCGATGCGGATGGCGATGGGCGGCGGGGCGGGCAACGCCTCCCGAAGCCTCCTGCTGCAGCTGGGCTCCACGCGGCCCGCCTCCGGCGAGCCGCGGGCCGCACACGAAATCCCGGCCGGCCTCAAGATGGGAGCATCCCTGCCTCTCCTGACGCCCCGCGCCCAGCCCGCCAGCGGCGACCTGCCGACCGCGCGCGAGGACGTGCCCACCGAGCGGCCGCGCGGGCGCATCAAGCTCTACTGGGGTTGTGGCGAGCAGGTGCGCGCCGGCCAGCCGGTAGTGATCGACATGGCCCGCCTGGGGCCAGGCCAAGCGCCACCGAACATCTTCGCCAGCCGTGCGCGCGGCGTGGCCAGCGGGCCGTCGCCCTCCAGCCATCGCACCTTCGGCGGTTGGCCGAACGAGGAGACCCGGGAGGCGACGGTGCCGGCTGACGGCTCGCTGCGTGGTGACCACGCCGTCCGCGGAAACTACTCTCCCGACATCCGATTCGCCATCGGCGATCGACACGATTTCCTCGCGCCAGTGGCGGTCGCGCCGATCCGCAACCTTCCATCGGGTGCCATCGAGTTCCGCTGGCAGCCGATCGCCAACGCCACCGGCTACTTCGCCTCGACGATGGGCGCGCGCGATGGCGACGAGATGGTGATCTGGACCTCCAGCGAGGTCCAGGAATGGGGCGGCAACCTCTTCGATTGGCTGCCGCCGGGCGAGGTCGCGCGGCTGATCCGCGAGAAGGTCGCGATGCCGACGTCGACGACGCAGTGCGTCCTGCCGGCGCAGGTGGTGCGCGAGACGGGTGGAATGCCGATGCTGCGCTTCATCGCCTGGGGAGACGATCTCGACCTCGTGCACCCGCCGCGGCCGCAGGATCCGCGCCAGCCTTGGGAGCAGCAATGGGTCGTCAAGGTGCGCGCCCGATCCACCGCGATGCTCCCGCTTGCCGAAGGCATGGCGGGCGGCGGCGATCCGGCGCGTTCGACCGATGGAACGGCGTCGCGCGGCGCCGCGACGGACGGCGCGACCTCGGACGACCCGGCACGTCAGGCGCAGGACGCGGTGGTGCCAGACGCCGTGCGGGAAGGTGCCCGGATCCTTCGGGGCATCTTCGGCCGCTGAACCCTGGCTGCCGGTGGCCGGCCGCCGTTCAAGTTTCGCCGCGGGAGGCGCCCTTGGTCGGTCCGGACGGCGGCACGGATCCGCCCGCAGCGTCGCCCGTCGCGGCCCGGTGCGGACCGCGCGGCCGGCGAACGCGCGCCTTGGCCGCCTTGCCCGACCCCGCCACCAAGCCCAGCTCGACCCGCCAGGTGCGCACACGCGCCGGCGGGACGCGCAGCTCGCGCGCGATGTCTTCCGCCGGGCGTGCCCGTGCCTCGGTGGACCGGAGCATCGCTTCGACTTGTGGTGCGGGCACCACGCGGTGGTGCTTGTGCATCGGTGCCGCGAGCTTGGCGGCGGCTTCGACGCCGCCCTGGGCGATCAACTTCTCCAGCAACAGCGCCGTGGTCAGCGTGTCTCCCGACGCACGGTGCGCCGTGCCGGCGAAGGTCACGCCAAGCGCCTCGCAGGCGCGCGTCAACGAAGGCGCCTGGGGCAAGGCCAATGCGTGCCGGGCCAGCACCTGCACGTCAAGCACGCGCGGCCCGTCGATCGGGTGACCCAGGCGGGCCTGTTCCTCGGTCAACGAGATCACGTCGAAAGCCGCGGCGTAGAGCGCGAGCACCGAGCCCTTCGCGACGTCCTGGAAGCGCGGCGCGAAGTCCTCCCAGGGCGGCGCGCCCTTCAGGTCCGATGCCCGCAGGCCCGTCTTCTTGGTGGCAGGCCAGAACACCCCGAGTTCCGAGCCGATGAGCGAGCTCTCGATGCTCGCCCGCCCATCGGCGTCGAAGCGCATGGCCGCGTATTCGATGAACCGCGTCCGCTCGGCGTCGTTGTAGCCATTCATCTCGAAGTCCGCCACCACCAGCGGTACGCCGAGCCGGGCCTGCAGGGCGGCGATCTCCGGGAATCGCATCGAGGCCAGGTCTGCCGACGAGGGGTCGGCGGCCGGGTCGACGGCTTTGCCGCGCGCGTCGTCCCGACCGGCCGTGGCACTGCGCCGCGCCGGTCGTACCCCTTGCGCACTCGTCTTGGTTGCCGGGCCGCGGCCATGGCCCGCCGGCGGCGAGCTTGCCCGCACCGGGTGGACGGGCCCGCCTGCCGCCGGCTGCCCACCGGCATCGGTCGGCGTGGCTCGTCCGACCGGTGTCCGCCAGCGCCGCGCCACGCGCCCGATCCAGCGCGTCAGCAGGGCCAGCGGCCCGTCGCCAGGGCGCCGGTCGCTCATTCGAGCCGCCCGCAGCCGCCGCCGCGCGGATCGAAGGCCACGGGCCAGGCCTCCTCGTAGACGCCCGGCGTGCAACGGTTCTCGCAGTTGGCGTGCGCCAGGGTGATCCGGCGCGGGTCCTGCCAGACCATCAGCCGGCACGCCGAACCGTCGCGCGCGGCCAGCTCGATGTGCGGGCGGCTGCGCACCTGGCGGAACTGGTCCAGCGAGAAGCTGCAGCTGCCACGCTTGCCGACCCAGACGCGCCAGTCGAGGGCCTGGACCTGGTTGGCCGACACGCGCAGCGTGGCGTCCTCGCGGAACCCGTCGGCCTCGGTCTGGGCGCATCGGCCGACCACGTCGATCTGGCGATCGGCGATCGGCGTGGGACGCGGCGCCGGGGTGCCGCACGAGGACAGGGCGGCGGCCAGCGCCAAGGTGGCGAGCGCGCCGGCTCGCCGAACGAAAGGAGTCATTGGATGCGGCCTTGCGGCGGTCGGCGCGGGAATCGCGCGGGGGCCCGCCGAAGGCCCGATTGTCGCGCACAACGGCGGCGCGCCCCGCGCGGCGCCCGCCACCGGTCTAGGGGAAACCCGCGTGTCGGCCGTTCCGGTCGGCTCCGAAGCCCCCGCGCGCGTTCAGGTCGGGCAGGATTCGCCATGCTTATACTTTCGACCTTCGCAAAAGGAGCCTGATAGATGAAATTGACCAAGCTCATGCTCGCCCTGGCCGTGTCCGGCGTCGCCACCGGCGCGCTCGCGCAGGAACTGACCGGCACCCTCAAGAAGATCCGCGACACCGGCTCGATCACGGTCGGCTATCGCGAGTCCTCGATCCCCTTCGGCTACCTCGACGACAAGCAGCAGCCGATCGGCTACGGCACCGAGGTCTGCATGAAGATCGTGGATGCGGTCAAGGCCGAGTTGAAGCTTCCCAACCTCAAGGTCAACCTGCAGCCCATCACCTCCAGCAACCGCATCCCGCTGCTGCAGAACGGCACCATCGACATCGAGTGCGGCTCGACCACCAACTCGGTGCAGCGCCAGCAGCAGGTGTCCTTCGGGCCCACGTACTTCGTCATCAACGTGACCGCCGCGGTCAAGAAGACGTCCAACATCAACACGCTGGCCGACCTCAACGGCAAGAACATCTCGACCACCTCGGGCACGACCGCGGTGCCGCTGCTCAAGGGCTACGAGAAGACCAAGTCCGTCGATGTCAAGGAAATCTACGGCAAGGACCACGCCGAGAGCTTCCTGCTGCTGGCCGACGACCGCGTCGCCGCCTTCGTGATGGACGACATCCTGCTGGCCGGCCAGATCGCCAACGCGCGCAACCCGGCCGACTTCAAGATCATCCCGGAATCGCTTCGCCAGGAGCCGTACGCGCCGATGCTGCGCAAGGACGACCCGCAATTCAAGGCGCTGGTCGACCGCACCGTGGGCGGCCTGATGAAGTCGGGCGAGATGGACAAGCTCTACACCAAGTGGTTCACGCAGCCGATCCCGCCGCGCGGCATCAACCTGAACTTCCCGCAGACGCCGGCCATCAAGGAAGCCTTCGCCAGCCCCAACGATCGCGGCGTGCAGTAACGGATTCCGCCGGCGCCGCCTGCCCGGGGCGCCGCTGCCCGCACGAAAATCGTGGCCGCAGCCGGCCGACGCAAGTCGGCCGGCTGTTTTTTCGCCCCGATCCCGTCTAAGCTGCATGGCGCGCGGCCGACCGGAACACGAACACAATGGATTTGGGAATCTTCCTCGAGACGACCGCCGACGGCGACATGCTCTGGTGGCAGTCGATCGCGTCGGGGTTGAAGTGGACGCTCTCCACGGCGTTCTTCGCCTGGATCATCGCCTTCGTCATCGGCTCGCTGATCGGCGTGGCCCGCACCACCTCCAACAAGTGGCTGCTGCGACTGGGCAACGCGTGGGTGGAGCTCTTCCGGAACATCCCGCTGCTGGTGCAGTTCTTCGTCTGGTACTTCGTGATTCCGGGATTGGTCCCCGCGGTCAAGGCCTGGGTCATCACGCTGGACCCGACCCAGCACCAGTTCGTCACGGCCATCGTGTGCCTGGGCCTGTTCACCAGCGCGCGCATCGCCGAGCAGGTCCGCTCCGGCATCCAGTCGTTGTCGCGTGGGCAGCGCATGGCCGGCTACGCGATCGGCCTGACCGAGCCGCAGACCTACCGCTACGTGCTGCTGCCGATGGCCTACCGGATCGTCATCCCGCCGATGACTTCCGAGCTGATGAACCTGATCAAGAACACGGCGGTGGCCTATTCCATCGGGCTGGCCGAGCTCTTCTTCCGCACCCGCGAGATGGCGGAGATGACCTTCCGCTACTTCGAGGCCTTCACCGCCGCCACGGTGGTCTACGTGATCATCGCGATGACGGCCAACCGGGTGATGGCCTGGGTCGAGCGTCGGGTGGCGGTGCCGGGCTACATGGGGTCCAAGTGACATGGGCGACCTCGACTTCGGCGTGATCGCCCGCGTCTGGCCCTACCTGCTGTCGGGCCTGCAGTACACGGTGCAGCTCACCGTGGTGGCCGCCATCGGCGGCGTCATCTTCGGCACGCTGCTGGCCATGGCACGGCTGTCGTCGATCAAGCCCTTGGCCATGGTGGCCGCGGGCTATGTCAACCTGATGCGGTCCATCCCGCTGCTGCTGGTCATCTTCTGGTTCTACTTCCTTGTGCCGGTGCTGTGGCAGACGATCACCGGCGCCGAGCGCCCGCCCAGCATCGGCGCCGAGCGCAGCGCGTACATCACCTTCGTCCTCTTCGAGGCGGCGTACTTCTGCGAGATCATGCGCGCCGGCATCCAGAGCATCCCGCGCGGGCAGGTGGGCGCGGCCTACGCCGTCGGGCTCGACTACTGGCAATCGATGCGGCTGGTCGTGCTGCCGCAGGCCTTCCGCAACATGCTTCCCGTGCTGCTGACGCAGACGATCATCCTGTTCCAGGACGTGTCGCTGGTGTCGCTGCTCAACGTGACGGACTTCGTCGGCGCGGCCGGCAAGATCGCCCAGCGCGATTCGCGCTTGGTCGAGATGTACCTGTTCGTCGCGATCATCTACTTCCTTCTTTGCTGGTTGCTGTCCTGGCTGGTCAAGCGGCTGCAGCAGCGCATCGCGATCGTCCGGTGAAAATCCCATGGCCATGATCGAATTCCAGAACGTCAGCAAGTGGTACGGCAGCTTCCAGGTGCTGACCGACTGCAGCACCAGCATCGACAAGGGGCAGGTCGTGGTGGTTTGCGGCCCCTCCGGGTCGGGCAAGTCCACCCTCATCAAGTGCGCCAACGCGCTGGAACCCTTCCAGAAGGGCGAGATCCGCATCGACGGCGTCAGCGTCGGCGCCAAGGGCACCGACCTGCCCAAGCTGCGCAGCCGCATCGGCATGGTGTTCCAGCATTTCGAGTTGTTCCCGCACCTGTCGATCACCGAGAACCTGACGTTGGGCCAGATCCGGGTGCTGAACCGCAGCAAGGACGAGGCGATGGCCAAGGGCATGAAGCTGCTCGAGCGCGTGGGCCTCAAGGAGCAGGCCAACAAGTTCCCGGGGCAGCTGTCGGGTGGCCAGCAGCAGCGCGTGGCGATCGCGCGCGCGCTGGCGATGGATCCGATCGCGATGCTGTTCGACGAGCCCACCAGCGCGTTGGACCCGGAGATGGTGGGCGAGGTGCTCGACGTGATGGTGGGCCTGGCGCACGAGGGCATGACGATGATGGTCGTCACGCACGAGATGGGCTTCGCGCGCAAGGTCAGCGACCGCGTGATCTTCATGGATCAAGGCCGCATCGTCGAGGACTGCACCAAGAAGGAGTTCTTCGAGACGCCGCGCGGCCCGCGCGCGCAGGAGTTCCTGTCCAAGATCCTGACGCACTGACGTCAGGGCGCGGCGGCAGGGCAACGGCAGGGCGGGAGGCGCGAAAGGGGTGGCTTCGCAACGGACCAGGGGACGCATGCTGTGTCGTGCCGGGCTCGGCCTGCTCATGCTGGTGGTCCTGTTGGCCGCGGCCATCGGGCTTCGGACCTCGACGCTGCCGTCCCGGCAGTTGTCGCCGTCGCCCGTCGCGCCGGTCCCGCACGACGTCGACGCGGCCGCGCGCCGCCTGGGCGAGGCGGTGAGGCTGCAGACGGTATCGATCAGCGCCGACGCCGCGCCCGCGCGCGACGCCTTCCTCGGGCTGCACGCGCTGCTGGCGCGCCATTACCCGGCCGCGCACGCCGCGATGCGCCGCGAGGCGGTGAGCGAGCTCACGTTGCTCTACACGTGGCCGGGCTCCGACCCGCAGGCGCGTCCGATGGTGCTGATGGCCCATCAGGACGTGGCCCCGGTCGCGCCCGGTACGGAGTCCGACTGGACGCGGGCCCCGTTCTCGGGCGATCTGCACGAAGGCTTCGTCTGGGGCCGCGGCACCTGGGACGACAAGGGCAACCTCATCGCCATGATGGAGGCGATCGAATCCCTGGCGGCGTCGGGCTTCAAGCCCCGGCGCACGGTGATGCTGGTCTTCGGCCACGACGAGGAGCTGGGCGGGCCGCGGGGCGCGACCGAGGTCGCGCGGCTGCTGCAGTCCCGCGGTGTGCGGGCGGAATTCGTGCTGGACGAGGGCCTGGTCGTGACCGAAGGCATCCTCGCCGGCATCCCCCGGCCGGCTGCGTTGATCGGATTGGCCGAGAAGGGGTCGGTGACCTTGAAGCTCGAGGCGACCGCGCCGCCGGGACACTCGTCGATGCCGCCGGCGCGCACGGCGGTGGGGGCGCTGGCGCGCGCGGTGACGCGGGTCGATGGGCGCCCGATGCCGGCATCGTTGAATCCGCTGGCGCGCGAGATGCTGGAGACGCTCGCCCCCGAGATGGAGGGCTTCGCTCGGGTCGCGCTGTCGAACCTGTGGCTGACGGGCCCGTTGGTATTGCGCCAACTGCAAGGCGGCACCGGCACCAACGCGATGCTCCGCACCACTACGGCGCCCGTGGTGCTGTCGGCTGGCGAAAAGGAGAACGTGCTGCCGGGGCGGGCGCACGCGCTGCTGAACTTCCGCATCCTGCCGGGCGACACCATCGATGCGGTGCAGCGGCACATCTTGGCTGCGGTGGACGACCCCACCGTGGAAGTCACGCGCCACGAAGAGCACTTCGAGGCCTCGCGCGTGTCGCGCACCGACGCGCCCGGCTACCAGGCCATCGCGCGGACGCTGCGCGAGCTGCACCCGGACTTCGTGGTGGCGCCAGGGCTGATGTTGGGCGCTACGGACGCTCGGCACCTGGAGAGCGTCGCGGAACATGTCTACCGCTTCTCTCCCGTGCGCGCCCGGCCCGAAGATCTCGCCCGCTTCCACGGCACCAACGAGCGCCTGTCGATCGCCAATCTGGGCGAGCTGATCCAGTTCTACCGGCGGCTGGTGATCAACGCGGCCGGTGCCGATCCTTGAGCTTGCCGGTGGCGCCTGGCTAGAAGGCCTACGCGCGGCCGGACCACGAGACGAGCAAGGCGCCCCGGCATGGTCCTCTAGGCCACGCCACGGACGGGCCGACGTCGGACGCCTGCACCCCGGGTGGCGCCAAGCGCTGCACACCCGACCGCCAGCAAAGCCCACACCGGCGGCACCGGAACGGGGGTGACCCCGGGCGGCGGATCGACCGGGCCGGCGCTGTCGCCCGTTTCGAGCGTGAACCGGGCGCTGCTGGCGGACAGTTCGTTGGGGTCGCCGACGAAGGCGCTGGCGCCGGTTTCGCCGAACCCGCTGCCGATCTGCGCGACATAGCGTCCCGTCACGTCGAGGACCTCGCCGGGCGCCAGGTTCCCTAGAAAGAAATCACCGAGCGTCAGCGCCGGAACGGCGAAGGTCAGCCCGTTCGGGCTGCTTGACACTTCGATGCCCGAGGCGGACCCGATCACGATGGGCAGCAGATCCGCGGTGCGCGAGCCCCGGAAGGTTTCCACCCCGTAGAGGAACAGCAGGGTCTCCACGGAGATGCCGTCCGCGCGGGTCAGGCTGGTCGACAGTTCGACGAACGCCGCGGCGCGCGGCAGTCTCGGGTCCGCTGGGGCGATGGGATTGCCGAATTCCAGCACGGTCACCGTGGGGGCGGGAAATTCGAAGTCTCCCGTGATCCTGATCGTGGACGCCGAAGTGTTGGCCACTTTCTGCGTCTCGAACGCGATGGCGGTGAACACATTCGGCGGGTCGCCCGGTCTCGTGCTGCCACCAAAGAACTGGCTGGCGCCCACGCCCAGACCGGCTGCCGAGCCTTGAGCCGAGATGAAGCCGTTGTTTTGGATCGGCGTTCCCGCAGGGCTGCCCCTGCCGATGAGCGCTTCGACGGTCAATGGTGCGGCGCCGAGTCCAACGGCGTTCTGGGCGTTGACCAGCGGTGGACCGCGGGAAAAAGCCGCCTCCGCGAACACGTCCAGTTCGCGCGACACGAGGGTGACCGGCGCGGTCCAGCCGGGCAGCGGCGCAAGCAGGGCTGCGACGATCGGAACGATTGCGATGTGTTTGTTCATGATCCTTGCTTCCTGCAGGCAAACCCGAGGGATTCGGCAAGCCGCACGACATTGATCGGCAACAGCATGAGGTGCAACATCAACACCGGGCCGATGCCGGTCAGCCCGCTGTAGGCGATGAACGCCAGGTTGCTCGCGATGGCCACCCAGCGCAGCGTCACCATGTCGCGCATGCAGAAGGTGACCAACACCAATGCCGATGCGAGGTAGCCGATGGATTCGACCGCGGTCATGTCCGGTGGCCTGGCTGCTGCGAGCGATCGGCTTCGACCCTGCCAAACATCGACGACCTCGGGAGAAGGGGCCAAGGCATCCATGTTCTGCGCTGCAGCGCGCGGCGAACATCACATGGATGTGCGATGCGCGCCGCCTGGGCGAGATGGACGCCGGTACGGGGGGTGACTAACATCGACGCAGCCGGACCCGAGCGCGAGCGATGTTCGAGGTGGATCCCATGCACGGCGGCCGCGTGCTGCTGGTCGAAGACGACGCCCAAACCAGCCGTTGGCTCGCGTCGGTGATCGCCGGCGAAACCGGCTTGGAGCTCGTCGCGACCTGCGCTTCGGTCGAGCAGTCGCTCGCCTGGCTTTCGTGTCACGAGGCCGACTTCGCGCTCGTCGATCTCGGCCTGCCCGACGGCAGCGGGCTGCAGGTCATTGGCCAGCTCGCGGCTCGCCACCCGCAGTGCGAGGTGCTGGTGCTGTCGGTTTTCGGTGACGAAGACACCGTCCTGGCGGCGATCGCCGCAGGCGCTGGCGGCTACCTGCTGAAGGATGGCGAACTCGGTCGCTTCGGCGACCATCTGAACTGCTTGCGCACGGGCGGCTCGCCGCTGTCGCCCCGCATCGCAAGAACGTTGATCGATTTGCACCGCCAGCCACGCGCCGCTGCCGTGCCTGCGGCGAGACCACCGCCACCGCTCTTGTCCGAACGTGAGCTGGAGGTGCTGACGGGCGTGTCCAAGGGCTTCAGCTACAGCGAAGTCGCAGGCGCGCTGGGCATCACGACGAACACCGTGCGCACCCACATCCGGAACTTGTACGAGAAGCTGTCTGTCAATTCCGGCGGAGAAGCGGTCTACGAGTACAACCGGCTCATGCGGGAGCTCGGTCGCTCGCCGCTGCCATGAGTGCGGCGGCGCGAAGTCCGCCAGCGGGGAACGGGCGGTGACGCGCTGGTGGCTCGGGTGGCTGGTACTGGTAGTCCTGGCTTGCGGTGGCTGCAAGGATCGAGGGACCGAGCACGCACTCGTCTTGTCGCGCGGTGATGTGCTCGAAGCCGGCGACACGTATCCGCAGGCGCTGCCCCCGCAGGGCGCACCGTGGCAGCCGGTGACCTTGCCAGACAACTGGGACGGCCGCCGTCCTGGATACGGAGGCTACGTCTGGTACCGCTTGCGCTTCGAAAGCCGCACGGCGCCGGGCATGCGTCAAGCGCTGTACCTGCCCAACGCGGGGATGAACGCCGAAGTGGTGTTCAACGGCGCGCGTCTGGGCAGCCATGGCCGCATGCAGATGCCGCCGACGCGCCACTTCTACACGCCACTGCTGTTCGAGCTGCCGCAGGCGCTGTTCGCCGACGGGCAGGCCGGCAACGAGCTGCTGGTCCTGCTGGCCGGTCATCCGGGTTACCGCAGCGGCCTGGGGGTGGCCTACGTCGGGCCCTACGACGCACTGGACGGCGCGCGCCGTTGGCGAGGTGCATGGCAGAACACCGGGACCCTGGTCACCTCGGTGTTCAACATGGCGCTCGGTGCTTACGTGCTGCTCCTGTGGTGGGGCGAACGCCGGCGCCAGACGCACCAGGCGCTGGGCTGGTTCGGGGCGGCCCTAATGGTATGGGGGCTGCGGAACCTGAATCTCGTGGTCACCGAGCCTCCCGTTCCCGATCTGTTGTGGGCGTTGATCACCGTTGCCGGTGCGGCGACGTTCACGGGCCTGTTTTCGCTCTTCGCGATGCGGCTGGCCGAGCAGGAGGATCCGGGCTATCGTGCGCCGCGCTGGATGGCCCCCGCGGTGGGGATCTACATCGTCGCGGCGCTGACCTTCTTTCTGTCGTCGCCGAGCTATCGGCTGGCGAATTCGGGCTTCGTTCCGCTGAGCTTGATCGGCGTCGGTCTGGCGTTGTGGAGCGTCTGGCGCCTGGCGCGCCTGGCGTGGCGCCGACGCACCCGCACGCTCGGCGCGGTGGCGGTGGCAGCGGCCATCTACATGGTGCTGCTGTTCCGGGACTTCACCATCGCCGCGAACTCGACGACCCTGGGCGAATACTTCCTGCGCCAGTACGCTGCGGTCCCGTTGTTCGCGGCCATTGCGCTCCTGCTGGCGCGGCGCTATTTCGATGCGCTGGCCCGGGCGCGCGAACTGTCGGCGTCGTTGCAATCGCAGGTGGATGCGCAGCGCGACGAACTGCAGCGTCGCTTCGACCAATTGCACGAGATCGGGCGCGAACGTGCGCTGGCGCAGGAACGCGCCCGCCTGACCCGCGACCTGCACGACAGCCTGGGCATGCACCTCGTGTCGGCGCTGCGCCAGGTGCGCAGCCTCGCGCCCGGCAGCGCCGACGCGTTGGCGGGCACGCTGCAGGACTGCCTGGACGACCTGCGCGTCGTGATCGATTCGCTGGATGTCGACGAGCGCGACCCCTTGGTGGTGCTGGGCACGTTGCGCTTTCGCCTGGCGCCGCGCTTCGAGGCGATGGGCGTGCGGCTGGATTGGTCCATCGGCACGCCGGACCTCGAACGTTCCGTGCTGCAACCGGGCACGACGCTCGAGTTGCTTCGCATCGTGCAGGAGGCGCTGACCAACGCGCTGAAGCACAGCGGCGCGAACGTCGTCAGGCTCGTGGTCGATTTCGACGCCGACGCGCTGGTGGTGCTGGTCATCGACAACGGCCGCGGCTGGCCCGCCGACGTGCGCGCCGGACGGGGTCTGCACAACATGCAAGCGCGCGCCGAACGCATCGGCGGCCGTTGGTCGATGCGGTCCACCGCCGAAGGCTGCACGGTACGCCTGGAGATTCCGCATTCGGCACGCGCTGCGGTCGCGAGTGTCGCGACCGCGGGTCCGAATCCGTGAGATCCGACTTCACATCGCCACGGTCTACTCATGCCGCAGGATTTCGCTCCTGAGTTTGGGGCGCTTCACGGCTCGCCCCGGCCGGGCGTGATCTGGTTGGTGCGCCTCGGTGAATCGTGCCCGTCATCTTTCTTGGAGCCGTCGATCAACCCGCCGATCATGCGACCGATGTCGGACGGGAAGGGGAACACGATCGTCGTGGCGTTCTGCCCGCCGATCCGGGCCAGCGTGTCCAGGTAGCGCAACTGCATTGCTTCGGGCCGCGTCGCCAGGATCTCGGCGGCCTCGGCCAGCTTCTGGGCGGCCTGCTGCTCCCCCTCGGCGTTGATGACCTTGGCGCGACGCTCGCGCTCGGCTTCGGCCTGGCGTGCCATCACGCGCACCATGCTCTCGCCCAGGTCGATGTGCTTGATCTCGACGTTGGCGACCTTGATGCCCCAGGCGTCGGTCTGCGCGTCCAACAGCGCCTGGATGTCGGCGTTGAGCCGGTCGCGGCGCGACAGCATGTCGTCCAGTTCATGCTTGCCCAGCACCGAGCGAAGGGTGGTCTGGGCCAGCTCGCTGGTGGCCTGCTGGAAGTTCTCCACCTGGATGACCGACCGCTCCGGGTCCACCACGCGGAAGTACACCACCGCGTTGACCTTGACCGACACGTTGTCACGCGAAATCACGTCCTGCGAGGGCACGTCCAGCACGCGCGTGCGCTGGTCCACCCGCACCATCTGCTGCAGGTAGGGCAGCAGCAACACCAGCCCCGGCCCCTTGACGCTGGTGAAGCGGCCCAGGGTGAAGGTCACGCCGCGCTCGTACTCGCGCAGGATGCGAACGGAGAACGCGATCAGGACGATCGCGAGGATCAGCAGCGGGGCGAGGAAAGTGAGGCCGGCCATGCGGTGGTGCTCCGGAAGATTCGGGTTGTTTTCAGGAGGCTCGGCGATCGTCGCTGACGCGGTCGGCGCGCACCGCGCCTCGCGTGCGTTCGGCACGGGCCGCCGCCTCGATGCGCTGGTCATGGTGCGCGGCACGCTCGTCGATGGCCACGCGCAGCACCAGCCCGTCGCGCCCCACCACTCGGATCGGCTGCCCGCGTTCGAGCGCGTGTTCCGATTCGGCGTTCCAGCGTTCGCCATGGGCGAGCACATGCCCGCGGGCGCCGGCCCAATCGAGCACGTGGCCGCGGGCGCCGATCATCGCTTCGCCGCCGGCCACGACGCGCCGGCGCCGCGACCGCACCACGAGCCGTCCCACCAGCAGCGAGAAGGCCAGGCCGGCCAGCGCCACCCCCCCGACCAACACCCACGACAGCGCCAAGCCCGGCATGGCATCGGCGTCGAAGAGGATCGCCGCGCCCAGCAGGAACGCGGCAGTGCCGCCGATGCCCAGGATGCCGAAGGAGGGCACGAACATCTCGGCCGCGGTCAATGCCAAGCCGAGGAGCACCAGGGCCAGGCCGGCATGGTCGAAGGGCAGGGCGGCCAGCGCGTACAGGCCCACCAGCAGGCTGATGCCCCCCACCGTGCCGGGCACCAGCGCCCCGGGATGCATGAATTCCAGCACCAGGCCATAAAAGCCCAACGCCAGCAGCAGCAAGGCCACGTTCGGGTTGGTGATGGTGGCCAGCAGGCGGCTGCGCCAGTCCGGGACGAGCGTCTCGACCGCAGCGCCGCGAACGTCGAGCGCGACATCGGCGTCGCCGACCCGGACGGTGCGACCATGCGCCTGCGCCAGCAGGTCCTCGATGGTCGGGGCGATCAACTCGACGACGCCGCGCTGGCGGGCGGCCTCGGCGGGCAGGCTCGCCGCATCGCGCACGGCCGACTCGGCCCAGTCGGCGTTGCGGCCGCGAAGGCCGGCCAGCGAGCGGACATAGGCGATGGCGTCGTTGAGCGCCTTGGCCTCGGAGGCGCTGCGTTCGCTCCGGGCGGGTGTCGAGCCGCCGAGGGCGACCGGGGTGGCCGCACCGAGGTTGGTGCCCGGCGCCATGGCGGCGAGGTGGCTGGCGTACAGCACGAAGGTGCCCGCGCTGGCGGCGCGCGCCCCGCCGGGGCCGACCCACGCGACGACCGGGACGGGCGAGGCGAGAACGGTGCGCACGATCTCGCGCATCGACGTGTCCAGCCCGCCCGGCGTATCCAGGCGCAGCACGACCGCGGCCGCCTGCCGGTCCCGGGCGCGGGCCAACCCCTTCGAGACATGATCGGCAGCGGCCGGCCCGATCGGGCCGTCGATCGACAGGGCGATCACCGGGCGCGCGGAGGCCTGCCCGATCGCTTGGGGTGCGCCCGTGGCGGCCAGCGCGGCGGCGGTCGGCCACGATGATGCGAGCACGATCGCCGCGGCTGCGAGCAGCATGGCGAGCCACACGAGCGCCGCCGGCGCCGCGATCCCGGCCTGTCGATTCGACTCCATGGGTCCGGTGAGGCGTGGAGAAAAGAACATCTTAGACCGGGCTCGGCTGGCCGCCCGGCTGGTGCCACCCCGGGCGTGCAAAGCGCCCGGCGTCGGCGCCGCACTACACTGCGCGCTTTGCGCCATCCGCGGGCGACCATGACGCCACTGTTCGAAGGTTTCGCGAAGGATCGCGCGGTGGTCGACACCGGCATCGAGATCCCTTACGTCGCCGCGGGCAGCGGCCCGCCGTTGCTGCTGCTCCATGGCCACCCGCAGACCCACGCGATCTGGCACCGCGTGGCGCCGCGGCTGGCCGAGCGCTTCACCGTGGTGGCCACCGACTTGCGCGGTTATGGCGACGCGTCCAAGCCTGCCGGCGGCGAGCGCCACGCCGCGTACGCCAAGCGCGCGATGGCCGCCGACCAGGTCGCGGTGATGCGGGCGCTGGGCCACGAACGCTTCCTGTTGTGCGGTCACGACCGCGGAGGCCGCGTCGCCCACCGGCTGGCGGTCGACCACCCGCAGGCGGTGCAGCGGCTGATGGTGCTCGACATCGCGCCCACGCTAGCGATGTACGAGCAGACCGACATGGCGTTCGCGCGCGCCTATTGGCACTGGTTTTTCCTGATCCAGCCGGCGCCCTTTCCCGAGACCTTGATCGGCGCCGACCCGGAGGCCTACCTGCGCCAGGTCATGGGCGGACGGCACGCGGGCCTGTCGGCCTTCGCGCCGCAGGCCTGGACCGAATACGTCCGCTGCGCCCGCGACCCGGACATGGTCCACGCGATGTGCGAGGACTACCGCGCCGCCGCCACCATCGACCTGGAGCACGACCGCGCCGACCGCGACGCGGGCCGTGGCTTGTCGATGCCGTTCTCGGTGCTGTGGGGCGAGCAGGGCATCATCGGCCGCTGCTTCGACCCGCTGGCCGAGTGGCGCCGCGTCCACGTGGCGCCAAGCCAGGTGCAGGGCGGCCCGCTGCCCTGCGGCCACTACATCCCCGAGGAAGCGCCCGACGCGCTGCTCGCGGCGATGCTCGACTTCTTCGAATGAAGGTCGACTCGAACAGTTCCTCCAACAGACGACTCCAGGCAGGACCACCATGAGCAAGCACCGCATCGCGGTCATCCCCGGCGACGGCATCGGCAAGGAAGTGGTGCCCGAGGGGCTGCGCGTCCTCGACGCCGCATCGCGCCGCTTCGGCATCGAGCTTTCGCTCGACCACTTCGACTTCGCCAGCTGCGACTATTACGCCAAGCACGGCAAGATGATGCCGGACGACTGGAAGGACCGGATCGGCGGCCACGACGCGATCTTCTACGGCGCGGTCGGCTGGCCCGCCACCGTGCCCGACCACGTGTCGCTGTGGGGCTCGCTGCTGCTGTTCCGCCGCGAATTCGACCAGTACGTCAACCTGCGCCCGGTACGCCTCATGCCGGGCATCCCGTGCCCGCTGGCCGGCCGTCGACCCGGCGACATCGACTTCTACGTCGTGCGCGAGAACACCGAGGGCGAGTACTCGTCCTTGGGCGGGCGTATGTTCCCCGGCACCGACCGCGAGGTGGTGATCCAGGAGTCCGTCTTCACGCGCCACGGCACCGACCGCATCCTGAAGTACGCGTTCGAGCTGGCGATGAAGCGAAAGAAAGCATTGACCAGCGCCACCAAGTCCAACGGCATCTACATCTCGATGCCCTATTGGGACGAGCGGGTCGAAGCCGTCGCCAAGGGCTACCCGGAGGTGGCGGTCAAGAAATTCCACATCGACATCCTGACCGCCCACTTCGTGCGCAACCCGCAGTGGTTCGACGTGGTGGTGGCTTCCAACCTCTTCGGGGACATCCTGTCGGACCTGGGGCCGGCCTGCACCGGCACGATCGCCATCGCGCCCAGCGCCAACATCAACCCCGAGCGCAAGTTCCCGTCGCTGTTCGAGCCGGTGCACGGCAGCGCGCCCGACATCCACGGCAAGGGCATCGCCAACCCGATCGGCCAGATCTGGTGCGGCGCGATGATGCTCGACCACCTGGGCCACGCCGACGCGCACGACGCGATCGTGCGGGCGATCGAGCAGGTGACCGCCCACGGGCCGCGCACGCCCGACATGGGCGGCCAGGCACGGACCGAGGACATCGGCCGCGCGATCGCCGAGGCGGTCGCCACGGCCTGACCGGAGCCGCCTGACCGTCTGGCCGCGGAAGACCTGGCCGCCAAAGACCCGGCCGCGGAACGCCTCGGCGTGGAAAGCCTGGGCGCGCTTCCTGCTTCGGCGAGCGCCATCCACGCCGCACGTCGCTGCGTGGAGTCTGACTCGCGGAGGCAATCCGATCGATGCGGTTCAAGCGCCACGCCAAGGCCATCGTCATCACGCTCGTGCTGGCCGTGCTGGGGACGCTGCTGGCGCTCAACCTGGCTGGCGGCGAGAAGCGCATCGAGGTGCGCCCGCAGCACCAGTACGCGGCCGGCGACCCGCAGTTCCTGCGCTCGATGGGCGTGCTGCTGGGCCCGCCGCTCACCGCGGGCAACCGCGTCACGACCCTCGTCAACGGCGACCGCATCTTCCCGTCGATGCTGCAGGCGATCGGCGATGCCAAGTCGACGATCACCTTCGAGACGTACATCTACTGGTCGGGTGAAGTGGGACGCCAATTCGCGCAGGCGCTGGCGGACCGGGCGCGGGCGGGCGTCAAGGTGCACGTGCTGGTGGACTGGGTCGGCAGCCAGAAGATGGACCAATCCCTGGTCGAGTTGATGGAATCGGCCGGCGTGGAGCTGCGCAAGTACCGCCCGCTGCGCTGGTACAACCTGGGGCGCTTGAACAACCGCACCCACCGCAAGCTGCTGGTGGTGGACGGCCGGGTGGGCTTCACGGGTGGCGTGGGCATCGCTGACGAATGGACCGGCGACGCCCAGGGCCCGGACCACTGGCGCGACACGCACTTCCGCCTCGAGGGGCCGGCCGCGCTGCAGATGCAGGCCACCTTCATGGACAACTGGACGCGCGTCACCGGTCGGGTGCTGCATGGCGACGCCTACTTCCCGCCCGCCGAGACCGCCGACGGCGCGCCCGCCGCCGCAGTGGCCGCCAGCGCGACGATGGTCGACGCCGGCAGTGCCGTCCGCGCGGCGCCGCCGGCCGCCAAAACTCCACCGGCTGCCAAGCCCGCGACGGCTGGCGGCGCGGTCGCTGCGGCCAAGCGCGACACGCCCGCCGGCACGCAGTACGCGCAGGTCTTCGCCAGCTCGAGCGAAGGCGGCGCCGAAAGCATGCACCTCATGTACCTGCTGGCGATCGCCGCGGCCACGCAGACCATCGACCTGGCGATGGCCTACTTCGTGCCGGACGAGGTGATCACCGAGACATTGGTGGCGGCGATGAAGCGCGGCGTGCGGCTGCGCGTGATCCTGCCCAACCACTTGATCGACGCGGGCGCCGTGCGCAGCGCCTCGCGATCCAAATGGGGCCCCCTGCTGGAGGCGGGCGCCGAGATCCACGAATACCAGCCGACCATGTACCACGTGAAATCGATGGTGGTGGACACCATCTTCGTGTCGGTCGGCTCGACCAACTTCGATCCGCGCTCGTTCCGGCTGAACGACGAGGCCAACCTGAACGTGTACGACGCGGACTTCGCGCGCGAGCAGGTGCGCGTCTTCGAAGCGGACCTCGCGAAGTCACGGCGCATCACGTTGCAGGCATGGCGAGCGCGGCCCTGGACCGAGAAGCTGTGGGAGCACACGATGGGGCTGGCGTCCTCGCAGCTGTGACGGGGGTGGCGCCGGCTCGCCCGTCGGTCAGCGGCAAGGCCCGAAGCGGGAACACTTGTCCGAGATCAACGCCGCGCTGTCCGCGTCCAGGCACGCTGCGCGGCTCTGCCTTCCGCGCCCCGTCCCTGCCCAAGCCATGTCCGACACCGCTGACCGACTCGTGCGCGCTGCCCGCGCCGCAGGCCTCGCGCCGCTCACCATCCGCGGCCGCGAGGCGTTGCCGATCGTGCAGGGCGGCATGGGCGTCGGCATCTCGGCGCATCGCCTGGCGGGCAGCGTAGCGTCGCTCGGTGCGGTCGGCACGCTGTCGTCGGTGGATTTGCGCCGGCACCATGCGGACCTGATGGAGGCGACCGGCGATCTGCCCAGCGACGTGGCCAAGCCCGCCATCGACGCCGCCAACCTCGAAGCCCTGGATCGCGAGATCCGCGCAGCGCGCGACTTGTCGGGCGGCCGCGGGCTGCTGGCGGTCAACGTGATGCGCGCGGTGTCGGAGTACGCGCCGTACGTGCGCCGGGCCTGCGAAAGCGGGATCGATGCGGTGGTGGTGGGCGCCGGCCTGCCGCTGGACCTGCCCGAGCTCACCGCCGAATTCCCGCGCGTCGCGCTGGTGCCGATCCTGTCGGATGCGCGCGGCATCGAGCTGCTGGTGCGCAAGTGGAGCCGAAAGGGCCGGCTTCCCGACGCGATCGTCGTGGAGCATCCGCGGCTGGCCGGCGGCCATCTCGGCGCGGCCCGCATCGAGGACCTGGCCGATCCCCGCTACGACTTCGAGCAGGTGCTGCCGGCCGCGCGGGCATTCCTGCGGCAGGCCGGCGCCGAGCACGTGCCGCTGATCGCCGCGGGCGGCATCGACGGTCCCGCGCGCGTGCGCGAGCTGGTGTCGCTGGGCGCTTCGGGCGTGCAACTCGGCACGGCGTTCGCGGTCACCCAAGAGTGCGATGCCGCCGACACGTTCAAGCGCGTCCTGGCAGGGGCCGGGCCCGAGGACATCGTGGAGTTCGTGAGCGTGGCCGGCCTGCCGGCGCGGGCGGTGCGCACGCCTTGGCTGGCCGCCTACCTCAAGGTGCAGGAGCGGTTGAAGGCCAAGGCGCGCGAGAAGAGCCGCTGCACCATGGCCTTCGACTGCCTGGCCCAGTGCGGCCTGCGCGACGGCATCGCCAAGTTCGGGCAGTTCTGCATCGACCAGCAGCTGGCCGCGGCCCTGCGTGGAGACCTCAAGAAGGGGCTGTTCTTCCGGGGCGCCGGGCGGCTGCCCTTCGGCAAGGAGATCCGCCCCGTGCGCGACTTGGTCGAGCTGCTGCTGGGCGAGTCCGCCACGACCGGCCTGGTCCGGGACGATGCGGCGTTGGCGATCGAGGCCTTCGCCGCCTGAGCCCTGGCGTGGCGGACCTTCGATGGGCCGCGCCGCTACAATCCGCGCCTGAACCGGCCCACCACCGACACCGCGGCATGAGCATAGACGACGCATCCCCCGCCACGATCGAGCTCATCCGCCCGGACGACTGGCACTTGCACCTGCGCGATGGCGACGTGATGGCCTCGGTGCTGCCGGCCACCGCGCGCCAGTTCGCGCGCGCCATCGTGATGCCCAACCTGCGCCCGCCAGTCACCACGACTTCGCAGGCGGTGTCGTACCGACAGCGCATCCTCGATGCGTTGCCCCCCGGCTTGTCTTTCGAGCCGCTGATGACGCTCTACCTGACCGACAACACGTCGGCGGACGAGATCGCGCGCGCCAAGGAAAGCGGCTTGGTGCACGCGGTCAAGCTGTACCCGGCAGGCGCCACCACCAATTCGGATGCGGGCGTCACGGACGTCGCGCGCGCCCGCGCCGCGCTGGACGCCATGCAACGCCACGACCTGCCGCTGCTGATCCATGGCGAGGTCACCGACACGCAAGTCGACGTGTTCGATCGTGAGCAGGCCTTCATCGACCGCGTGCTGGAGCCGCTTCGGCGCGACTTCCCGGCGCTGCGCGTCGTCTTCGAGCACATCACGACCCGCGACGCCGCCGACTACGTGCGGCAGGCGCCCGGCCGCATCGCGGCCACCATCACCGCGCATCACCTGCTCTACAACCGCAACGCGCTCTTCACCGGCGGCATTCGTCCGCACTGGTACTGCCTGCCCGTGCTCAAGCGCGAGACCCACCGCCAGGCGCTGGTGGACGCGGCCGTCTCCGGCGATCCGCGCTTCTTCCTGGGCACCGACAGCGCGCCGCACGCGCGGCACACCAAGGAGAACGCCTGCGGGTGCGCCGGCTGCTACACCGCGCCGCATGCGCTGGAGCTGTACGCGACCGCATTCGAGCAGGCCGGCCGGCTGGATGCGCTGGAAGCCTTCGCGTCCTTCCATGGACCGGATTTCTACGGCTTGCCACGCAACGGCACCCGCGTGCGGCTGGTGCGCGAGACCTGGACGGTGCCTCATGAACTGCCGCTGGCCGCCGACACGATCGTGCCGCTGGCCGCGGGCGAGCAACTGCGTTGGAGGCTGGCGGCCTGACCCGGGCGTGCTGGTCGGCACCGTGGTTCGCCGCGGTGGCGGCCGAAGCGCGCGGCATCGACTGGCATAGCTCCGAAAGCGCGCTCGCGGCTTTGAACGCGCGCGCGCAGGTCGTCGGGATTCGGACCGAGGGCGGCATGCCGCTGCGTTTCGTCGATGCCTCGACCGTCGTTGCGACAGTCTATGAAGCGCACATCGGCGCCACGGGGCAGGTGCCGACACGGCCGATCGCCGAAGGCTTCGTGCACGACGCGCTCAACGCGCTGGCCTGGCTGCGATTTCCGCGCCTCAAGGCGCGGCTCAACGCCTTGCAGGTGCGGGCGATCGCCCGGGACGGGCTGGGCGAGCGCCGAGGGCCGTTGCGCGACGCGGCCACCTTGTTCGACGAGAACGCGATCGTGCTGGCGGTCGCGCGGCACGACCCGCAAGCGCGCGCGGTGCTGGAGGCATTGCGTGGGCACGACTGGCGGGGCGCGTTCGTCGCGCAGCGCGACGCCTGGGAGCGCGTGGTGACGCCGATCGCCTTCGGCCACGCATTGATGCAGAAGCTGCTGCGGCCCTTTCCTTCGATCACCGCGCATGCGTGGGTGCTCGACGTGTCGCCGCGATGGTTCGCCACTGACATGGATGCGCGTTGCCGGGCGGTCGACGCCGAGCTGACCCCGCTGCTCGAAGCGCTGCTGTCGGAGCGCGCGGCGCGTACGCCGCTGCCCGTGCTGGGCTTGCCGGGCTGGTGGGCGGCCAACGCCGCGCCGGCCTTCTACGACGACGTGGCCGTGTTCCGCCCACGGTCCGGGCGCGCCAGCCGTTGAGGCCTGCGCGTGGCCGACGGCGCGTCCGCGCGGGCCGTCGCGGCTGTCGCGGCCGGAGCTGCCGCGCCGCCGTCCGCGGTATAACGCGCTGGCGGAATGACGACGTCGAAGCGCACGGACGGCTGTCCTGCCACGCGCAACTCGATCGACGCGCTCGATGCGTCCATCGGCGCCTTGGACTGCAGGATCACGACGTTGCGGCGCTCGGGCATCCGCACCACGAAATCCTCGGCCAGCGGCGGCTCGAAACCGTTCGGCACGTCGACCGCGCCGACCGTGAAGCGGGTGGCGGCCACAGGCGCGCCCGGCGTGGAGCCGAAGGGCACGGCGATCCGCAGGCGCTGGCCCCGCTGCGACAGCACGCTGGGCGTGCCCAGGTCGATCGTTTCGGGGGCGGCGGCCTGCGCGGCGGCCGTGCACGGCACGGTCGCCAAGAGGCTCGCGAGCGCGGCGCAGGCGACGGGAAGCATCGCCATGCGGCGTGCTCGGGATGGGGTGTCGGTCGGATGCATGGAGAGGGCGTCTGGAATGGCGGCCCGCGCTCGATGGGAGCGCGGCGCGGCAAGCTTAGGTCGCGCCGGGCGCGGCCTGCACGGCTGCCCGACGGGCGGCACGCGGCTGCGTTTAGAATCGCGACCGGGAAGCAGGCCAGGCGATCGCTGGGGCCGGGTCTCGGGCCTGGCCCGAGGCACGGCGCTGGAGGAAGGTCCGGACTTCGCAGGGCAGGGTGCTGGCTAACGGCCAGGCGCAGCAGGCCGCAAGGCTCAAGGCGACGGACAGTGGCACAGAAAACACACCGCCCAAGACGCATGGCCCTCGCGGGCTCGTGCGGACGGCAAGGTTGAAAAGGCGAGGTAAGAGCTCACCGCGCCGGTGGCGACACCGGTGGCAGGCAAAACCCCACCCGAAGCAACGTCGAATAGGCATGCGCGCGTCGCGCCGGGCACGTCCCGGCCGGCGCACGAGGCGCCTCCTCGAGCATGCGGGTTGACGGCTAGAGCGGCGCAGCAATGCGTCGCCCAGAGGAATGATCGCCACGCCGGGAAACCGGCGCACAGAATCCGGCCTATCGGCCCGCTTCCCCCCTTCTTCGCGGTCCCGTGCAAGCCCTCTTGTGGCGGCCAGGCGACGCATTCGCGGCCACGGCACGCACGTGCCGACGGGCGGTCGAAAACACGGCGCCAACGCGGCGCCGCGAGCGCATGCCGTTGGTCCGCCGCGCGGGCCCGATCGGACCACGCAAACGACCTTCCATCGCGCCGACATTCGGCAGTTGCGTGAACTTCCTGCGGTGCTGCCTTCAGAACGACTCGAAGGTGCCTGATTCGATTGCGAATTCGTAACATGCGACACGCGAGGTCCATGCGCTAAGTCTTTGTCACGCCTCACAAAAATCGTTGTCGCCTTGACCCCTACAGGCCTTCCTCGTAAAGTGGGGCCTGGTGTGAAAAAGTGGTTAAAGGTGGGGCGCCTGCACATTTACAGGCGACGATTCTCGAGTGCCTGGGGCGATCGTGTACCAAGGGAGTTCGGCGTTGTCTCTCGATGCCAAGGGGCGGATGACCGTTCCCGCGCGGCATCGCGACGACCTGCAGAGTCAATGTGAGGGCAAGCTCACATTGACCCGGCATCCCGACGGCTGCCTGCTCCTCTTTCCTCGTCCGGTTTGGGCAATCCATCGGGAGCGCATCGCCGCGTTGCCGATGAACGCACGCGCATGGCAACGAATCTTCCTGGGCAATGCCGCCGACGTCGACATGGACGGCGCTGGTCGCATCCTGGTCTCGCCCGAGCTGCGCACCGCGGCCAAGCTGGAAAAAGACGTGATGCTGCTGGGCATGGGAAGCCACTTCGAGGTGTGGGACGCCTCGACGCTGGCCGCCAAGGAAAACGAAGCCATCGCCGCCGGCATGCCGGAAGCGCTGTCGAGCTTCGCGCTCTGATCGGGACCACGGGGGCGTGAACCGCGATGAGGGCCCAGATGCCGCTCGGCACCGTACCGTACTGCTCGACGAGGCGGTCGACGCGCTCGTCCTGCACGACGACGGCTTCTACGTGGACGGCACCTTCGGCCGCGGCGGGCATTCGGCCGCGATCCTCGCGCGGATCGGCGCCGGTGGCCGGCTGCTCGCCATCGACCGCGACCCGGAGGCGGTCGCGCATGGCGCGGCGTGGCGCGACGAGCGTTTCGAATTGGTCCACGCGCGCTTTTCCGAGTTGCCTGGGCTGCTCGAGGCGCGGGGTCGCGACGCCATCGACGGGCTGCTGCTCGACCTGGGCGTCTCCTCGCCGCAGCTCGACGACGCGGCCCGCGGCTTTTCGTTCCGGGGCGACGGTCCGCTCGACATGCGCATGGACCCGACCCGCGGCCTGTCGGCCAGGCAGTGGCTGCTTGACGCATCCGAGCAAGACATCGCGCACGCGCTGAGGACTTATGGCGAAGAACGGTTTGCTGGGCGGATTGCAAAGGCGATTGTTGCTGGCCGCGCGCGCGCCGGCGAAGACGCGTTCCGCACGACCATTGAGCTCGCCGCCGTCGTGGCGGGCGCCGTCGGCCGCGCCCGGGGCCGGCCGGAACCCGGCAAGGATCCGGCCACGCGCACCTTTCAGGCTCTACGGATTCTCGTCAATCAAGAGCTCGAGGAGCTCGCGGACATCCTCGGGCTGGCTGTGACCCTCCTACGCCCCGGTGGCCGCTTGGCCGTCATCAGTTTCCACTCGCTCGAGGACCGGATGGTCAAGCAATTCATCGCGCGGGAAAGCGGGCGTGCCTCGCACGCCGACGGCGGCGCAACGGCCGCGGAGGCGGGTCGATCCGCCTCGGCCGGCGCGTCGCGGCGGCATCTCAGCACCGGCCTGCGCTCGCTCCTGCCGGCGCAGGATGCGCCGCCGGCGCGGCTGCGGTCCATCGGACGCATCCTGCCCGGGCAGGCCGAGGTGGCCGCCAACCCGCGCGCTCGCTCGGCCGTGCTGCGCGTGGCCGAGCGCGCCTGAACCCAACGCACCGATCCGGACAGGCCTCTCTTCCTTCATGGCGCGCGTCAATTTCCTCGTCGGCCTGCTGCTTCTCGTCGCTGCGCTGTCACTGGTCACCTCGCAACACCGGGCCCGCAAGCTCTTCATCGAACTCGAGCGGGCCCAGGCCGCCAGCCGCCAGCTCGAGGTCGAGTGGGGCGAGCTGCGGCTGGAGCAGTCGCAGCTCGCCAAGCATTCGCTGATCGACGCATCGGCGCGGCGCGACCTCAAGATGACGGCGGTCGCGCCCACGCGCACGCTGTACCTGTCGTCGGTCGGCGACGCGGCCGCTGCGCGCGCCGCCGAGGCCCGGGCCGCTGCGCAGTCGTTGTCCGTTGCACCGATCGCCCGGGCGAGCGTGCAACTGATCGCGCCCTCGGCCGCCCGGGAGACCCGCTGATGGCCCGCCCCGCACGCACCGTCGCGTTCACCACCAATCCGCTGCTCAAGGTCAAGCTGCCGGCCTGGCGGTCGCAGGTCGCCGTGATGGTGCTGGCGCTGGCCTTCGGCGCGCTGGTGGCGCGCGCCGTCTGGCTGCAGGTGGTGACCGACGACTTCCTCCAGCGCCAAGGCGAGTCGCGTTACGCCCGCACGCTGGAGCTGCCGGCCACCCGCGGCAAGATCATGGACCGCAACGGCACGGTGCTGGCCACCAGCCTGCCGGCCAAGGCGATCTGGGCCATTCCCGAAGACGTCGAGGCGCCGCCCGAGAAGCTCGCCGAGCTCGCCCGGCTGCTGGGCGTCTCGCAGAAGGAGCTGCGCGCCAAGCTGTCCGCCGAGGACCGCAAGTTCGTCTACCTGCACCCGCAAGTCGAGAGCGCCGTGGCCGAGCGCATCGCGGCCCTGGACATCACGGGCATCCACCAGCGCCGCACCTTCAAGCGCTTCTGGCCCGAGGGCGAGACGCTGGCGCACGTGGTCGGCTTCACCAACCAGGACGGCCTGGGCCAGGAAGGCATCGAACTCGCGCAGCAGCAGGGGCTGTCCGGCCGTCCCGGCAGCCGCCGCGTGATCAAGGACCGCCTGGGGCGGGTGATCGAGGACGTGCGCGCGGTCAACGAGCCGCACGACGGCCGCGACCTGTACCTGTCCATCGACACCAAGGTGCAGTACCTGACCTTCAACGCCGTCCGCGACGCCGTGCAGACGCACCGGGCCAAGGCCGCGGCGGCCGTGGTGGTGGACGTGCAGACCGGCGAGGTGTTGGCGCTGGTCAACCTGCCGACCTACAACCCCAACGAGCGCGGCCAGCTGACCGGCGCGCAGCTGCGCAACCGCGCGCTCACCGACACCTTCGAGCCTGGCTCGACGATGAAGGCCTTCTCGATCGCGCTCGGGCTGGACAGCGGCAAGTTCAAGCCGGACACCGTGATCCAGACCGCGCCGGGGCGGCTGACCATCGGCTCGGCCACCATCGGCGACGCGCATCCGCACGGCGCGCTCACGGTCGAGCAAGTGCTGCAGAAGTCGTCCAACGTCGGCACCGCCAAGATCGCGTTGGCCATGCCGCCGCAGCGCATGTGGGAGATGTTCGCGGCCTCCGGCTTCGGCCAGGTGCCTTCGATCGGCTTTCCGGGGGCCGTGGCCGGGCGGCTGCGGCCGGCCAAGAGCTGGCGGCCGATCGAGCAGGCGACGATGTCCTACGGCCATGGCATCTCGGTGTCGCTCATCCAGATGGCGCGCGCCTACACGGTGTTCGCGCGCGACGGCGACATGATCCCGCTGACCTTCCAGAAGAGCGAGCAGACGGCGGCGGGCGTGCAGGTGTTCAAGCCCGAGACGGCCCGGGCCGTACGCCACATGCTGGAGCTGGCCGCCGGCCCCGAGGGCACCGCGCCGCAGGCGCAGATCCCCGGTTACCGCGTCGCCGGCAAGACCGGCACCGCGCACAAGCTGGTGGGCGGGCAGTACGCCAACAAATACGTGGCCAGCTTCATCGGTTTCGCGCCGGCGTCCAATCCGCGCGTCGTCATCGCCGTGATGGTGGACGAGCCCAGCGCCGGCAAGTACTACGGCGGCCTGGTCGCGGCGCCGGTGTTCGCCAAGATCGCCGCCGACGTGATGCGCGCGCTGCGCATCGAACCGGACGCGCCCTTCCAGCCGCCCGTCATGCCTGCCGTTCCCGTGCAGGAGAGCACCTAGATGCACGTGGGCCACCGGGACGCCGGCACGGGATTGCCGCTGCCGCCGACCGCGCTCGCCGCGGTCCAGTGGCTGCGCGCGCGCCTGTCGTCCGATGCCGCGTTGGCGGCCGACAGCCGTTTCGTGCGCGCCGGTGACGCGTTCCTGGCGCATCCGGGCGAGCGCGGCGACGGGCGCGCGTTCATCGCGCAAGCGGTCGCCGCTGGCGCGGCCGCCATCGTGCACGAGCGCGCCGGCTTCGCCCCCGACGCCCGACACGACGTGCCGCACTTGGCCGTCGACGGACTGCGTGCGTTGGCCGGCCCGATCGCCGCCGCGTGGTCGGGCGACCCGAGCGCCCGGCTTCGCGTGGTCGCGATCACGGGCACCAACGGCAAGACCAGCTGCGCCCAGTGGCTCGCCGAGGTGCTCGGCGCCAGCGGCCGCCCCTGCGGCGTGGTGGGGACACTCGGGCCGTGGGGCCTGACGACGCCGGACCCGGTCACCCTGCAGCGCGCCTTCGCCGGCTTCGTCCAGCAAGGCATGACCGCCGCGGCCATCGAGGCGTCGTCGATCGGCTTGCATCAGCAACGGCTGGCCGGGACCCGCATCCGCACCGCGGTGTTCACCAACCTCACGCGCGATCATCTCGATTACCACGGCGACATGGCCGCCTACGCGCGCGCCAAGGCGATGCTGTTCGCTTGGCCGATGCTCCAATCGGCCGTGGTCAACGCCGACGACGCCCATGCGCCCGAGATGCTCGCCCCCGTGGCCGCGGGCGTGAACCGGATCGCCTTCACGCTGCAGGCGCCGCGCTCGGCGCTGGCGGTCGACGGCTGGCTGCGCGCGACGCGCGTGGCGCACCTGGCCGCGGGCACCGCGATCGAGATCGACGGCGACTTCGGCCGCGGCACGGTCGAGATCGCCGCCATCGGCCGGCACAACGCGCAGAACGCCCTGGCCGTGCTGGGCGCGGCGCTGGCCGAAGGCGTGCCGATGGATGCCGCGCTGTCGGCCTTGGCGCGGATCGCGCCGGTGCCGGGCCGTCTGCAGCCGGTCGTGGTCGAGGGCGCGCCGCTGGCCGTCATCGACTACGCGCACACGCCGGACGCGCTGGCCAACGCGATCGGTGCGCTGCGTCCCCTGGCCGACGCGCGCGGCGGGCGGCTCTGGTGCGTCTTCGGTGCCGGCGGCGATCGCGACCCCGGCAAGCGGCCCCTGATGGGCGAGGTGGCCGAGCGGCTCGCCGATGTCGTGCTGCTCACCAGCGACAACCCACGCAGCGAATCGCCGCAGGACATCCTGTCGCAGATCGCGCAGGGCATGCGCGCGGCGCCGCACGCCATCGAGCCCGATCGTGCCGCCGCCATCACGCGCGTCGCCCAGGAAGCAGGCCCGGCCGACGTGCTGCTCGTCGCCGGCAAGGGCCATGAGGACTATCAGGAGGTCGCCGGCCGAAAGCTGCCGTTCTCCGACGTCGAGGTCGCCCATGCGGCGCTTCGCGACGCGACTTCGAGGAAGCAAGGGATGTTCAGCTTGAAGGAGGCGGCTGCCGCGGTCCGCGGGGCGCGTCTCATCGGCGACGGCGCGACCGTCATCACCGGCGTGTCCACCGATACGCGCACCGTGGCGGCGGGTGAACTCTTCGTCGCGTTGCGCGGAGAGCGCTTCGACGGCCATGCCTTCGTGCCGCAGGCGCGTTCCGCGGGCGCCGCCGCGTCGCTGGTCGACCATTGGCCGCTGGCGTCCGTGCCAGCGGACGATGGCGTGCAGGCAGGCATGCCCGCACTGGTCGTGGAAGACACGCTGGCCGCGCTGGGCGAGTTGGCGCAAGCGTGGCGGGCGCGCTTCGCGTTGCCCGTCATCGCGGTGGCCGGCAGCAACGGCAAGACGACCGTCAAGGAGATGGTCGCCTCCATCCTGGCGGCCGCGCACGGCGAGGCCGCGCGCCTGGCCACGCGCGGCAACCTGAACAACGAAATCGGCGTGCCGCTCACGGTGTTCCGCCTGCGGTCTTCGCACCGTGCCGCAGTGCTGGAGTTGGGCATGAACCATCCCGGCGAGATCGCCCGGCTGGCACGCATCGCGCGGCCCACGGTGGCCCTGGTGAACAACGCCCAACGCGAGCACCAGGAATTCATGCAATCGGTGGAAGCGGTCGCGCGCGAGAACGGCGCGGTGATCGAAGCCTTGGCCGCCGACGGCGTGGCGGTCTTCCCCGGCGACGACGCGCATGCCGAAGTCTGGCGGGCCCTGGCCGGGCCGCGTCGGCGCGTGGAGTTCGGGCTGGACGCGCGGCTGGACGTGTCGGCCGCGCCGGATGCGCGGCCGGAAGGCTTCGAGATGCGGCTGCCCGGCGGCGTCGCGATCCAGGTCGCGCTCTCCATCGACGGCAGCCACAACGTGCGCAACGCGCTGGCCGCGGCGGCTGCCGCGCACGCCGCGGGCATCGCCTCGGCCGACATCGCGGCGGGCCTCGCCGCCTTCCGGCCCGTGGCCGGGCGGCTGGTGCGCGGGCGCGCGGCCGGTGGTGCAGCGCTGATCGACGACACGTACAACGCCAACCCGGATTCCGTGCGCGCCGCCATCGACGTGCTGCACGCCCATCCGGGAACCGGCGTGCTGGTGCTGGGCGACATGGGCGAAGTGGGCGAGCGCGGCCCCGAGTTCCATCGCGAGGTCGGTGCCTACGCACGCGAACGCGGCGTGTCGCACCTGCTGGCGATGGGACCCCTGGCACGCGAGGCGGTCGCCGCCTTCGGCACGGGCGCCGAGCACTTCGACGACGTCGCGCCGCTGGCGGCACGCGCCGCGTCGCTTGCGCGGCCGGGCGCGACGGTGCTGGTCAAGGGCTCGCGCTTCATGCGCATGGAGCGCGTGGTCGCGGCGTTGGCCGTGCAGGGAGGCCACTGATGCTGTTGTGGCTCACCCAATGGCTGGCCGCCAACGACGTGCGCGGCTTCCAGGTGTTCCAGTACATCACGCTGCGCGGCGTGATGGCCACGTTGACCGCGCTCTTCCTGGGCCTGCTGGCCGGCCCTCGCGTGATCCGGCGGCTCACCGCGATGAAGATCGGCCAGGCGGTGCGCAGCGACGGGCCGCAAACCCATCTCATCAAGACCGGCACGCCGACCATGGGCGGCGCGCTGATCCTCATTTCCGTGGGGTTGTCCACGCTGTTGTGGGCCGACCTCGGCAACCGCTTCGTCTGGGCGGTGCTGCTGGTGACGCTGGGCTTCGGCTGGGTAGGCTGGGTGGACGACTACCGCAAAGTGGTGCACCGCGATCCCAAGGGCATGTCTGCCAAGGAGAAATACTTCTGGCAGACCACGATCGGCGTGGTCGCGGCGGTGTACCTGGCGTTCGCCGTGCCGGCCGAGACCAACGCGCAGGCGGTCGAGCTCTTCACCCGATGGGTGATGGGTGGCTTCACGGGCATCACGCTGCCTTCCAACGCCGACCTGATCGTGCCCTTCTTCAAGAACGTCGCCTACCCACTGGGCGTGTTCGGCTTCATCACGCTGACTTACCTGGTGATCGTGGGCACCTCCAACGCGGTGAACCTGACCGACGGCGCCGACGGCCTGGCGATCATGCCGGCCGTGCTGGTGGCGGGCGCGTTGGGCGTGTTCGCCTACGTGACCGGGCGCGCGGACTTCTCCCGCTACCTGCTATTCCCCCACATCCCGGGGGCGTCCGAGCTCATCGTGATCTGCGGCGCCATCGTCGGCGCGGGGCTGGCCTTCCTGTGGTTCAACGCCTACCCGGCCCAGGTGTTCATGGGCGACGTGGGCGCGCTGGCCATCGGCGGGGCATTGGGCACCATGGCCGTGATCGTGCGCCAGGAGATCGTGCTCTTCATCATGGGTGGGGTCTTCGTCGCCGAGACGCTGTCGGTGATGCTGCAGGTGGTGTGGTTCAAGTACACGAAGAAGCGCTACGGCGAGGGCCGGCGCATCTTCCGGATGGCGCCGCTGCACCACCATTTCGAGGTGGGTGGCGTCAAGGAGTCCCAGGTCGTCGTGCGCTTCTGGATCGTCACGATGATGCTGGTGCTGTTCGGCCTGTCCACGCTGAAGCTGCGGTGAGCATGGACACGACCGACCGCTTCGATTGGCCGACCGCGGCCCGCATGGCCCAGCTGCGCGCGCAGGCCGTCCAGGCCGCGCCGGCGCCGGTGCCACGCGGCCCCGAAGGCGCCGACCCGGCCCTGGCCGGGCGCCGCGTGCTGGTCGTTGGCCTGGGCGACTCGGGCCTGGCGATGGCGCGCTGGTGCGCGCTGCAGGGCGCCGCCGGCATCACCGTCGCCGACACCCGCGCTTCGCCGCCACGCCTGGACGAGTTGCGCGCCGCGCTGCCGCAGGCGCGCTTCGTGGCCGGCCCGCTGGACGCGGCCGCTGCCGACGCGCTGCTCGACGGCGTCGACCTGGTCGCCTGGAGCCCCGGGCTGTCGCCGGTGGCGGGCGACACCGCCGCGCTGCACTGGGCGTGCGGCATGCGCAACGTCCCGGTCGAGGGCGAGCTGACGCTCTTCGCCCGCGCCTTGGCCCACTTGCGCCAAGCGCGCGGCTACGCTCCCAAGGTGGCCGCCATCACCGGCACCAACGGCAAGACCACCACCACCCGGCTGCTGGGGCACCTGTGCGCCGCGGCCGGATGGCGCGCGGCGGTGTGCGGCAACGTGGCGCCCGCCGCCCTGGACGCGCTGCGCTGCGCGCTGGAGGCCGATGCGCTCGGCGAGCCGATGCCGCAGGCCTGGGTCATCGAGCTGTCGAGCTTCCAGCTCGCGCTGGCCGACGGCTTCGCGCCCGACGCCGCCACCATCCTCAACATCAGCCAGGACCACCTGGACTGGCACGGCACGCTGGACAGCTACGTCGCGGCCAAGCAGCGCATCTACGCCGAGCCCGCCTTCTGCGTCCACAACCGCGCCGACCGCGCCACGTTGCCGCCGCGCGATCGCCGCGGCGCCTCCTTCGGCACCGACGAGCCGACCGAGCCGGGCGGCTTCGGGCTGGTGCACGACGGCGGCCTGCGCTGGCTGGCCGAAGCCGTGGTCGACGAGACCGCGCTGGTCGGCCGGCGCCGCAAGGGCGCGCCGCTGCCGGTGCGCGTGCGTCGGTTGATGCCGGCCGATGCGCTGCGCATCCGCGGCGGCCACAACCACGAGAACGCCTTGGCCGCGCTCGCGCTGGCACGCGCGATCGGGCTTCCGATGGCGCCGCTGCTGCACGCGCTGCGCGACTACGCGGGCGAGCCGCACCGCTGCGAATCGGTGGCCGTCATCGACGATGTCGAATGGATCGACGACAGCAAGGGCACGAACGTGGGCGCCACGGTGGCGGCCCTGGACGGCCTGGGCAAGCGCTGCGTGCTGATCGCCGGCGGCGACGGCAAGGGCCAGGATTTCTCGCCGCTGGCCGAACCGGTGCGCCGGCACGCCAAGGCCGTGCTGCTGATCGGCCGTGACGCGCCGGCGCTGCGCGCCGCGCTGCAGGGCACGCCGGTGCCGCTCGAAGACTGCGCCACGCTGGAGGCCGCGGTGACGCGGGCCGCCGCGCTGGCCGACACCGGCGACGCGGTGCTGCTGTCGCCCGCCTGCGCGAGCCTGGACATGTTCCGAAACTACGCCCACCGCGCCGAGGTGTTCCGCGCCGCGGTCACCGAACTGGCCCAGGAGGCCGGGCAGCCATGCTGAGCCTCCGGCTGCCCCGCTTGCGCGACCGCGCCGCGCCCCAGCCCCGGGCCACCGTGGCCGAGTACGACGCGCCGCTCGTGTTCGTCACGATCGCGCTGTTGCTGTTCGGCCTGGTGATGGTGTATTCGGCGTCCATCGCGCTGCCCGATTCGCCGCGCTTCGCCAACTACAAGCCCACGCATTTCCTGACGCGCCACGCCTTCGCGCTGGCGCTGGGCGGCCTGGTGGCGCTGGGGGCCTTCGCCGTGCCGATCAAGGTGTGGCAGCGGCTGGCGCCGGTGCTGTTCGTGTTGGGCCTGGTGATGATGGTCGTGGTGCTCATCCCCGGCATCGGCAAGTCGGTCTATGGCGCGCGCCGCTGGATCCCGCTGGGGCTGCTGAACCTGCAGCCCTCCGAAGTGCTCAAGCTCTTCGTGGTCCTGTACGCCGCCGACTACACGGTGCGCAAGCAGGAATGGATGCATCGCTTGCTCAAGGGCTTCGTGCCGATGGCGGCGGTGATGATCTTCATCGGGGCCCTGTTGCTGCTGCAGCCCGACATGGGCGCCTTCATCGTGATCGTGGCGATCGCCATGGGCGTGTTGTTCCTGGGCGGCATCAACGGGCGGATGTTCTTCGGGCTGTCGGCGGGGCTCGTGGCCATCTTCGCGGCCATCATCTGGACGAGCCCGTGGCGGCGGGCGCGCATCTTCGCTTACCTGGACCCGTTCTCCGAGGACAACGCGCTGGGCAAGGGCTACCAGCTGTCGCACTCCCTGATCGCCTTCGGCCGCGGCGAATGGTTCGGCGTGGGGCTGGGTGGCAGCGTCGAGAAGCTGCACTACCTGCCCGAGGCGCATACCGACTTCCTGCTGGCCGTGATCGGCGAGGAACTCGGCCTGGTCGGCGTGCTGGTGGTGGTGCTGCTGTTCTGGTGGCTGGTCAAGCGCGCCTTCGAGATCGGGCGCCATGCCATCGCGCTGGAACGCTACTTCGCCGGCCTGGCCGCCAAGGGCGTGGGCCTGTGGATCGGCGTGCAGGCCTTCATCAACATGGGCGTGAACCTGGGGCTGCTGCCGACCAAGGGCCTGACGCTGCCGCTGATGAGCTACGGGGGCTCCGGCATCCTGGTCAACTGCATCGCGATCGCGCTGCTGGCGCGCATCGACTTCGAGAACCGACGCCTGATGCGCGGGGCCAAGACATGAGCGGCCGCACCGCGCTGATCATGGCCGGCGGCACGGGCGGGCACGTCTTCCCGGGTCTGGCCGTGGCGGCCGAGCTGGCGCGACGCGACTGGCGCGTCGTTTGGCTGGGCAATCCCGCGGGCATGGAGGCGCGACTGGTGCCCCAGCACGGCATCCCGATGGAAGCGCTGCGCTTCGGCGGGCTGCGCGGCAAGGGGCTGGTCACCAAGCTGCTGCTGCCGCTGAACCTGCTGCGCGCCTTCGCGCAGTCGATCGGCGTGCTGCGCCGCGTGCGTCCCGCCGTGGTGCTGGGCCTGGGTGGATACATCACCTTCCCGGCGGGCATGATGAGCGCGCTGCTGGGGCGCCCCCTGGTGCTGCACGAGCAGAACTCGGTGGCGGGGCTGGCCAACAAGGTGCTCGCCAAGGTGGCCGACCGCGTGCTGGTGGCCTTCCCGGACGCGCTGCCCGGCGCCCTGTGGTGCGGCAACCCGGTGCGGCAAGAGCTCGCCGCGCTGCCCGAGCCGCAAGCCCGCTACGCGGCGCGCAGCGGCCCGCTGTCGATCCTGGTGGTGGGTGGCAGCCTGGGCGCGCAGGCGCTGAACGACACCCTGCCGCGCGCGCTGGCGATGCTGCCGGCGCAGGACCGCCCGCGCGTGGTCCATCAGTCCGGCCGCGCGCACATCGACACGCTTCGGGCCGCGTATGCCGCCGCGGGCGTCGATGCGCAGGCGGTGGACTTCATCGACGACATGGCGGCGGCCTACGCGGCGGCCGACCTGGTGGTGTGCCGCGCCGGCGCCATGACCGTGTCCGAACTGGCCGCGGCGGGCGTGGCCTCGGTGCTGGTGCCCTTTCCGCACGCGGTGGACGACCACCAGACCGGCAACGCGCGCTTCCTGGTCGACCGGGGCGCGGCGCTGCTGGCGCCCCAGGCCACGCTGACCGCCGAAGCCCTGGCCGGCACGATCGCCTCCCTGGACCGGACGCAGCTGTCGCAGATGGCGCAACGCGCCCGCGACGCCGCCCGGCTGGACGCCACCGCACGCGTGGCCGACGCCTGCGAGCAGGCCGCGCGCGGGCAAGATGCCCGCCGCGACGACAAGAACGAGAAGGCATGAAGCACAAGGTCAAACGCATCCACTTCGTCGGCATCGGCGGCTCCGGCATGAGCGGCATCGCCGAGGTCCTGCTGAACCTGGGCTACCAGGTCTCCGGCAGCGACCTGGCCCCCGGGACGGCCACGCGCCGGCTGGCCGAGCTGGGCGCCCAGGTGCGCATCGGCCACGACGCCGCGCAAGTGACGGGCGTCGATTGCGTGGTCGTGTCCACGGCCGTGCGCGCCGACAATCCCGAGGTGATCGCCGCGCGCGCCGCGCGCATCCCGGTGGTGCCGCGCGCCTTGATGCTGGCCGAGCTGATGAAGCTCAAGCAGGGCATCGCGGTGGCCGGCACCCACGGCAAGACCACGACCACCAGCCTGGTCGCCAGCGTGCTGGCGGCCGGCGGCCTCGACCCGACCTTCGTGATCGGCGGCCGCCTGGTGTCGGCCGGCGCCAATGCGCGCCTGGGCGGCGGCGACTGCATCGTGGTCGAAGCCGACGAGTCCGACGGCTCCTTCCTGAACCTGTCGCCGATGATCGCCGTAGTCACCAACATCGACGCCGATCACATGGAGACCTACGGGCACGACTTCGCGCGGCTGAAGCAGGCCTTCGTCGAATTCACGCACCGGCTGCCCTTCTACGGCGCTGCGGTGCTGTGCTCGGACGACACGCACGTGCGCGAGATCATGCCCTTCGTGTCCAAGCCGGTGCTGACCTACGGCTTCGGTGCAGACGCGCAGTTCCGCGCCGTGGAGCCGCAGCCGATGGACGGCCGCATGCGCTTCACGGTGCTGCGCGAGGACGCGCCGCCGCTGCCGCTGGAGTTGAACCTGCCCGGCCTGCACAACGTGCTCAACGCGCTGGCCGCCGTCGCGGTGGCCGATGAGCTCGGCGTGCCGGACGACGCGATCCGCGCCGCCTTCGCGGAATTCCGCGGCGTGGGCCGGCGCTTCCAGCGCTATGGCGACCTGCCCGCACGCGACGGCGGCCGTTTCACGCTGGTCGACGACTACGGACATCACCCGGCCGAGATGGCGGCCACGATCGCCGCCGCTCGCGGCGCGTTCCCGGGCCGTCGCCTCGTGCTCGCCTTCCAGCCGCACCGCTACACCCGCACGCGCGACCTGTTCGAGGATTTCGTCAAGGTGCTGTCCACCACCGATGCCTTGCTGCTGGCCGAGGTCTATGCCGCGGGCGAGCCGCCCATCGTGGCCGCCGACGGCCGCTCGCTGGCCCGCGCGGTGCGGGTTGCCGGCCGGGTCGAGCCGGTCTTCGTCGAGGACGTGGCGCAGATGCCCGACGCGGTGCTGGACGCCGCGCGCGACGGCGACGTGGTGATCACCATGGGCGCGGGTTCGATCGGTGGCGTCCCCGCCCAGTTGCGCGAGGTGGCCCATGGTTGAGCCCACCCCCACGGCCGAGCGCGCGTCCATGAACGAACGCATCCAGCAGGCGGCCGCGGCCGCGGCGATCGAACCGGCCGCCATGGGCAAGGTCGCCGTCCTGATGGGCGGGCGTTCGGCCGAGCGCGAAGTGTCGTTGATGAGCGGCGAGGGCGTGCTGGCGGCACTGAAGGCGCGCGGCGTGGACGCGCACGCCTTCGACCCGGCCGAGCGCCCCCTGGACGATCTCTCCCGCGACGGCTTCGGGCGGGTCTTCATCGCGCTGCACGGCCGCTATGGCGAGGACGGCACGGTGCAGGGCGCGCTGGAACTGCTGGGCATCCCCTACACCGGCAGCGGCGTGCTGGCCTCGAGCGTCGCCATGGACAAGGCGTTCACCAAGCGCGTGTGGTCCACGCACGACCTGCCCACGCCCGGCTTCCTGCTGGCGCGCAGCGCCGCCGACGTGACGGCCGCGGTGGACCGCTTCGGCCTGCCGCTGGCGGTCAAGCCCTCGCGCGAAGGCTCGTCGATCGGCTTCACCAAGCTCACCGAGCGCGCCCAGGCGGGCGCGGCCTTCGCGCTGGCGGCGCGCCACGACGAGGTGCTGTGCGAGCAGTTCGTCGCCGGGCGGGAGCTCACCATCGCCATCCTGGGCACGGGCGCTTCGGCGCGCGCGCTGCCGGTGATCGAGATCGTCGCGCCGGCCGGCAACTACGACTACCAGAACAAGTACTTCCGCGACGACACCCGCTACCTGTGCCCCGCGCCGCTCGACGAAGCGACCGCGGCCCACGTGCAGCGCATCGCCCTGGACGCCTACCGCGCGCTGGGCTGCGAGGGCTGGGCGCGCGCCGACGTGATGCTGGGTCATGCGTCGGGCGCGGCCGAAGAGGCCGCTTACCTGCTCGAGATCAACACGTCGCCCGGCATGACCTCGCATTCGCTGGTGCCGATGGCCGCGCGGGCCGCGGGCCTCGACTACGAGTCGCTGTGCCTGACGATCCTGGCGGGCGCGTCGCTGAAGACCGGGAGGCCGCGCGCGTGAACCCGTGGCACAACGTGCGCCTGCTCGACACGATCGCCAACGCGATGTTGGCGCTGGTGGCGCTCGCCGTGCTGACGGGCAGCGTGTGGTGGCTGGCGCACCGCCCGATGTTCACGCTGCGGGCCGTGGTGGTGGAGGCCGCTCCGGGCCATTCGCTTCGCCACGTGGACGCGGTGCCGCTGCGCGCGTTGGGGCTGCGCCGCCTGCAGGGGAACTTCTTCACGGTGGACCTGTCGCAGGTGCGCGCCAACATCGAGCAGGTGCCCTGGGTGCGCCGGGCCAGCGTGCGCCGTGTCTGGCCCAACGGGCTGCTGGTGGCCATCGAGGAGCACAAGCCCTTCGCCGCCTGGGGCGACGGCCGCTTCCTCAACCCGCACGGCGAGCTCTTCGCGGTCAACGAGGAAGAGGCCGAAGAAGACGGGCCCCTGCCGCAGCTGTCCGGTCCGCCCGACAGCGAGCGCGAGGTGCTGCGCAAGTGGCGCGAGTTGGCCGAGCTGCTGGCGCCGCTGGGCGCCAAGCCGCGCGCGTTGGCGTTGTCGCCGCGCCAGGCCTGGAGCGCCGAGCTGGACAACGGCATGTCGCTGACGCTGGGCCGGGACCAGGGGCTGCCCACTCGCGAGCGCGTCGAGCGCTTCGTGCGCGCCTGGCCGGAGCTGTCGGCGCGCGTGGGCGTGCAGCCGGCCAGCGTGGACCTTCGCTATCCCAACGGTTTCGCGATCCGGCTGGCGGAGGCGTCGGCGTCGGCCGGTGCCGCGTCGTCCGGCGCGGCCAAGGGTGCCGCCACCGCGCGCACCCGCACACAACAGAAGCCGGCCCGCGCGCAAGCGCAGCCGCCGGCGCGCGCCTCGGCCGCGGCCGGCAAGGGCCGCGCCCAGAACGACAAGAAGCAGCAGCGATGACCAAGGACAGCAAGGACCTGATCATCGGCCTGGACATCGGCACCTCGAAAGTGGTGGCGATGGTGGCCGAGATGATGCCCGACGGACGATACGAGATCATCGGCCTGGGCCAGCACGCCTCCAGCGGGCTGAAGAAGGGCGTGGTGGTGAACATCGAGACCACGGTGGCGTCCATCCAGCGCACGCTGGAAGAGGCCGAGCTGATGGCCGATTGCAAGATCCGCAATGTCTTCACCGGCATCGCCGGCAGCCACATCCGCAGCTTCAATTCCAGCGGCATGGTGGCGATCAAGGACAAGGAAGTCACCGACACCGACGTGGCGCGGGTGATCGAGACGGCCAAGGCGGTCAACATCCCCACCGACCAGCAGATCCTGCACGTGCTGCCGCAGGAATTCATCATCGACGGCCAGGAAGACATCCGCGAGCCGATCGGGATGAGCGGCGTGCGCCTGGAGGTGCGGGTGCACATCGTCACGGGCGCGGTCAGCGCCGCGCAGAACATCATCAAGTGCGTGCGCCGCTGCGGGCTGGAAGTGCAGGACCTGATCCTGCAGCCGCTGGCCTCGTCCATGTCGGTGCTGACACCCGACGAGAAGGAGCTCGGCGTGGCGTTGGTGGACATCGGCGGCGGCACCACCGACATCGCGATCTTCACGGGCGGGGCGATCCGCCACACCGCGGTCATCCCGATCGCCGGGGACCAGATCACCAACGACATCGCGATGGCGCTGCGCACGCCGACGCAGGACGCCGAGGAGATCAAGATGCGCCACGGGCTGGCCAAGCAGGTGCTGGCCGATCCCAACGAGCGCATCGAAGTGCCGGGCATCGGCGAGCGCGGTCCGCGCACGCTGACGCGCCAGGCGCTGGCCGCGGTGATCGAGCCGCGCGTCGAGGAGCTGCTGTCGCTGGTGCAGCAGGTGATTCGTGAATCGGGCTACGAGGAGCTGCTGTCCTCGGGCGTGGTGATCACCGGCGGCACGTCGCTGCTGCCGGGCGTCGTCGAGCTGGGCGAGGACATCTTCCTCAAGCCTGTGCGCGTCGGCATGCCGTCGTATTCGGGCGGACTTTCAGACGTGGTGCGCAGCCCGCGCTTCGCCACCGCGATCGGACTGCTGGAAGAAGCGCGCCTGCAAAGCATGCGGGGCAAGAAGGTCGCGGAACAGTCGGGCTCCTTCAAGGAGACGCTGCGCCGCATGAAGGATTGGTTCTTGGGCAATTTTTGAGATCGGCCGGGCGCGGGCGGGGGTCGGCGCGCGGATCGCTAGTCGCATATCGCTAGGAGGAAAACAAAATGACGTCGTTCGAAATGGTGGAAGAGGAAATCGAAGGGGCCGTGATCAAGGTGATCGGCGTGGGCGGCGCGGGCGGCAACGCGGTCAACCACATGATCAACCGCGGCGTGCAGGGCGTGGACTTCGTCGCGGTCAACACCGACCGCCAGGCGCTGAACCGGTCGCTGGCGACCACCACGATCCAGCTGGGCGAGCAGGGCCTGGGCGCGGGCGCCAATCCGCAGGCCGGCCGCGCGGCCGCCGAGGCCGAGGCCGACCGGATCCGCCAGATCCTGCAAGGCGCCAACATGGTGTTCCTGACCGGCGGCATGGGCAAAGGCACCGGCACGGGCGCCTCGCCCGTGGTCGCGCAGATCGCCAAGGAGCTGGGCATCCTGACGGTGGGCGTGGTCACCAAGCCCTTCGACTTCGAGGGCTCGAAGAAGATGCGCATCGCGGAAGAAGGCCTGGACCAGCTGGTGCAGCACGTCGACAGCCTGATCGTGGTGCTGAACCAGAAGCTCTTCGACGTGATGGACGAGGACGCGTCGCTGGAAGACGCCTTCAAGCGCGCCGACGACGTGCTGCACAACGCGGTGGCCGGCATCGCCGAGATCATCAACGTGCCCGGCCTGATCAACGTCGACTTCGCCGACGTGAAGACCATCATGGGTGAGCAGGGCAAGGCGATGATGGGCATCGGCGAGGCGGCCGGCATCGACCGCGCCCGTCTGGCGGCCGAGCAGGCCGTGGCCAGCCCGCTGCTGGACGGCGTCGACCTGTCGGGCGCCCGCGGCGTGATCGTCAACATCACGGCCAACCGCAGCCTGAAGCTGCGCGAGACCAACGAGGTGATCAACACGATCAAGGCGTTCTGCGCCGAGGACGCGACGATCATCCACGGCACGGTCTTCGAGGAGTCGATGGAAGACCGCCTGCGGGTCACCGTGGTCGCCACTGGCATCGGCCGGCCGTCGCGCAAGCCGCAGCTCGTCGTGCACCAGGAGCCGGCGCGCATGACCGGCACCGACGATGTGCCCCAGATGCAGCGCGGCGGCACCAACTACCAGGACCTGGACAAGCCGGCCATCTGGCGCAACCCGCGCCAGGACGCCGCCGCGCGCGTGGCGGCCCTGGAGGAGAAAGGCATGGAACGCCTCGACATCCCGGCGTTCCTGCGTAAGCAAGCTGACTGAATGGCGGCACTGCCGCCAGTCAGCTTGCGCCGATTGATTCCGGAGCACTGCTCCGGATCGGCTTGCGCGGACTGATGCCCCACCGCCCGGCCCCGGCCGGGCCGTCAGCGGGAAAGCCCGCCGAACGTTAAAATCGAGAGTTGGGCTTCGGCCCACCACGCAGGCAGGGCCCGCAGCGCGCAGCGCCCGGGTGGGGATCCGCGGCGCCTGTCGCGGACCTTGAAATGACACCAAGGAGAGTCTTCGAAATGGCGATCAAAGTCGGCGACCGCGTGCCCGAGGGCACGCTGTTCGAGTACGTCGAGGTCGAGGGCAACGGCTGCTCCGTGGGGCCCAACGCGTTCCAGGTCGCGGACTTGGTGCGTGGGAAGAAGATCGCCGTGTTCGGCCTGCCGGGCGCCTTCACGCCCACCTGCTCGGCCAAGCACGTGCCCGGCTATGTCCAGGAAGCCGAGGCGTTGCGCGCCAAGGGCGTGGACGAGATCTGGTGCGTGTCGGTCAACGACGCCTTCGTGATGGGCGCCTGGGCGCGCGAGCAGGGCACCGCGGACAAGGTGCGCATGATGGCCGACGGCAGCGCGGACTGGACCCGGGCGCTCGGCCTGGAGCTGGATCTCACCGCCCGCGGCATGGGCGTGCGCTCCAACCGTTATTCCATGCTGCTGGACGACGGCATCGTCAAGCAGCTCAATGTCGAGGGCCCCGGCAAGTTCGAGGTCAGCGACGCGCAGACCATGCTCGGCCAGCTGGCGGCCTGAACGGTCCGGCGTCCACGCAAGCCAAGGACACGCATTCCATGCTGAGGCAACGCACGATCCGCGAGTTGGTCCGCACCACCGGCGTGGGCCTGCATTCGGGCCAGCGCGTGGAGCTCGTGCTGCGCCCTGCCGCGCCGGAAACGGGCATCGTCTTCCGGCGGGTCGACCTGGCCGAGCCGGTGGAACTGCGGGCGCAGGCCGACCTGGTGAACGACACCCGCATGGCGTCGACGCTCGTGGCCGACGGCGGCGCTGCGGGCCCGGTGCGCGTGGCGACGGTCGAGCACCTGATGAGCGCGCTGGCCGGGCTGGGCATCGACAACCTGCACGTGGACGTCGACGCGCCGGAAATCCCGATCCTGGACGGCTCGTCGGGCTCGTTCGTGTGGCTGATCCGCTCGGCGGGCATCGTCGAGCAGCGCGCGCCGAAGCGCTTCATCCGCGTCACCGCCCCGGTGGAGGTGCGCGATGGCGACAAGTGGGCGCGGCTGGAGCCGCACGACGGCTACCGGCTGCGCTTCTCGATCGACTTCGGCCACCCGGCGATCGACGCCACGGGCCAGGCCTACGAGATCGACTTCGCCGAGACGTCCTACGTGCGCGAGATCGCCCGGGCGCGCACCTTCGGCTTCATGCAGGACGTGGAAGCCATGCGCTCGCGCGGGCTGGCCCGCGGCGGAAACCTGGACAACGCGATCGTGATGGACGAGTACCGGGTGCTCAACAGCGATGGGCTCCGCTACGACGACGAATTCGTCAAGCACAAGATCCTCGATGCGATCGGCGACCTGTACCTGGTGGGGCGCCCGTTGCTGGCGTCGTACGCCGCGCACAAGTCCGGCCACGCCATGAACAACACGCTGCTGCGCGCGCTGCTGGCCAACCGCGCCGCGTGGGAAGAGGTGACCTTCGAGGAGCGGGCCAAGGCGCCGCGCGCTTTCTCGTTGGATTGGGCGACGGCTTGATGCCGCGCCGGTCCGGCGACTGACCCGCTCGCCATGGCGCGCGCCTTCCTCTTGTTGTACGGCCTGGGCGTGATCGGCTTGGTCGGCGCCTATCTGCGCACCGGCGACCGGCGCTGGTTGCGCTGGTCGGGCCGGCTGCTGGTGGCGGGGCTGGTGGCGGCGCTGGTCTTTTTCGTGGTGCTGGCCATCCAGCAGTGGTGAGCTAGCGGCCTTCGTCCGTCGCGGTCTTGGCGGTCGGCGCCGCGAGCACGGCGCCACCCCCGCCGCCCCCGCGGCGCGGCCCCCCGAGGCCGGCACGCAGCTTCCCGATCAACGGCCACACCAGCATCACCAGCGCCAGCGTGGTCAGCGTGCCCACCAGCGGGTTCGCCCAGAAGATGCCCAGGCTGCCCTGCGACAACAGCATGGATTGGCGGAAGCTGGATTCCGCCATGTCGCCCAGCACCAGCGCCAACACCAGCGGGGCCAGCGGGTAGCGCAGCTTCTTGAACAGATATCCCACCACGCCGAACACCAGCATCATCACCACGTCGAACATCGACGAGTGGACCGTGTAGGCGCCGATGGCGCAGATCACGATGATCACCGGCGCGATCACCGAGAACGGGATGCGCAGGATGGCCGCCCACCACGGCACCGTGGTCAACACCACGATCAGCCCCACGATGTTGCCCAGGTACATCGACGCGATCAGGCCCCAGACGAAGTCCTTCTGTTCGATGAAGAGCATCGGCCCGGGCTGCAGGCCCCAGATCAGGAGGCCGCCCAGCAGCACGGCCGCCGTGGGCGAGCCCGGGATGCCCAGCGTGAGCATCGGCAGGAGCGCCGAGGTGCCGGCCGCGTGCGCGGCGGTTTCCGGGGCCACCACGCCCTCGATGCGGCCCTTGCCGAAGCTGGACGGATCCTTGGCCATGCGCCGCGCCATGCCGTAGCTCATGAAGGACGCGGGCGTGGCGCCGCCGGGCGTGATGCCCATCCAGCAGCCGATGGCGGTGGAGCGGATGAAGAGCTTCCAGTGCGTCAGCAGTTCGCGCCAGGTCTGCAGCACTACCTTGGTGGAGATGCGCGCGCTCTTGCCCTTGAACGACAGGCCTTCCTCCATGGTCAGCAGGATCTCGCCGATGCCGAAGAGGCCGATCACCGCGATCAGGAAGTCGAAGCCCTTCAACAGCTCGGTCTGGCCGTAGGTCATGCGCAGCGTGCCGGTGACGCTGTCCATGCCGACCGCGGCCAGCGCGAAGCCCAGCATCATCGCCGCCAGCGTCTTGGCGGGCGGCTCCTTGCTCATGCCCACGAAGCTGCAGAACGTGAGCAGCTGCACCGCGAAGAACTCCGCCGGCCCGAACTTCAACGCGAACTTGGCCAAGAGCGGCGCGGTGAAGGTGATCAGCAGCACCGCGAACAGCGCGCCCACGAAGGACGAAGTGAAGGCCGCCGTGAGCGCCTGCGCGGCGCGCCCCTGCTGCGCCATCGGGTGGCCGTCGAAGGTGGTGGCCACCGACCAGGGCTCGCCGGGGATGTTGAACAGGATGGAGGTGATCGCCCCGCCGAACAACGCCCCCCAGTAGATGCAGGACAGCATGATGATCGCCGAGGTCGGGCTCATCGAGAACGTGAGCGGCAGCAGGATGGCCACGCCGTTGGCGCCCCCCAGCCCCGGCAGCACGCCGATCAGCACGCCCAGCACGATCCCGATCACCATGAAGCCGATGTTGGGCAGCGTCAACGCGACGGCGAAGCCGCCCGCGAGGTCATTCAGCTCCTGCATGCGCGTCTCCCGGGACGGATCGCAGCGGTGTTGGGATCAGGAAGAATCAGTGGAACGATCAGAAGCCGAGCATCCGCTCGATCGGCCCCTTGGGCAGCGGCACGAGGAACCAGCGCTCGAACACGAGGAACGCGACCAGCGGCACGCCGAAGGCGATCGCCGCGGTGGCGGGCAGCCGGTAGCGACCGTGGCGCAGCATGAACCACGCGATCAGCGCGGCCGACGCGACGTAGATGCCCACCAGGCCGATCGCGGCCACGTAGAACACCAGCGGCACCAGCATGGCCGCGACCAGCCGCAACTGGGACCGATCGGCGAAGGGCTCGGCCGGCTCCCCCCGGCCGCGCAGCGCGCCGACGAGGATGAAGGTCGCGGCCGCTCCCAGCAGCAACCCGATGTAGAAGGGGAAGTAGCCCGAGCGCGGGCCGTCGTCGGCCCAGCCGATGCCCACGCGCAGGCTGTCGACCACCACCAGCGCGGCCAGGACGAGCAGCAGGAGCGCGACGCCGACCTCGGGCCAGAAAGCGCGGATGGCGTCGCCACCGCCTTCGGGAGCGGGTGCGTCGGCAGGGGATGCGGGCACGGCTTGCGTGTCGTGGGCGGCGCTCATTCGGGCGGGCTCCTCACTGGGCCATGAAGCCCGCTTCCTTCATCAGGACGCGGTGCATCTGCTCGTTGCGGCCCAGCCAGTCGAAGAACTCCTTGCCGGTCAGCGAGGTCTGCTTGAACGCACCCTTGTCCATGAACTCCTTCCACTCGGGCAGCGCACGCACCTTGTCCAGCAAGGCGACGTACCAGGCGACCTGCTCGGGCTTGACGCCGGGCGCCATGAAGATGCCGCGCAGCATCAGGTAGTCGATCGGGATGCCGGCCGACGGGCAGGTCGGGATGTCGGCCCACGCCTGCGTGGTCGTGAGCTTGGTCTTGTAGGGCATGCGCTCCTTGTCCATCACGCACAGCGGCCGCAGCTTGCCCGCGCGCCAGTGCGACTCGGCCTCGATCGGATTGTTGACCGTCGCGTCGATGTGCTTGCCGACCAGTTGCACCGCCACGTCGCCGCCGCCCTTGAAGGGGATGTAGGTCATCTTCTTGCCGGCGGCTTTCTCCAGCATCACCGAGATGATCTGGTCCTCCTGCTTGGAGCCGGTGCCGCCGATCTTCAGCGTGTTGGGCGGCTGCGCCCTGAGCGCGTCGAAGAAGTCTTTGGCCGTCTTGTGCGGGGACTCCTCGTTGACCCACAGCACGAACTGGTCGAGCGCCAGCATCGACACCGGCGTCAGGTCGCGCCAGTTGAAGGGCACCCCGGTGGCCAGCGGCGTGGTGAACAGGTTGGACAGCGTGATGACCATCTTGTGCGGGTCGCCCGTGGCCGACTTCATCGCGAGGAAGCCCTCGGCGCCGGCGCCACCGGATTTGTTCACCACCACGATCGGCTGCTTGCTCAGGTTGTGCTTGGCGACCACGCCCTGGATGAAGCGCGCCATCTGGTCGGCGCCACCACCCGTGCCCGCGGGCACCACGAACTCGATCGGCTTGGACGGCTCCCAGGCCTGCGCCTTGGCCGGTACGGCATGCAGCATGGCCGCGGCCGCGGACACGAGCACGGCGGACCGCAGCAGGAGCCGACGCGCCGCGGACGGCTCGCGCGACGGTTGAATCGGAGCGGTGAGCGGAAGCGGCATGACGCAAGTCTCCGTGGACGGGGATTCGACGTGGTGCGATGGGTGCCGGCGTGAAGCGCAGGAATCGACCCACGGCCGGCCGCGGGCGCCTGCCGCGGGGCGGCCCGTAGGGGCCGATCGGCGGTGCAGCGACCTTAACGTCAATCTGTCTAGGACAACAAGCGAAAGTTGCTTATTTTTCAGGCAGCGGGCGGGCGTTTCGCGATGTGAAAATTGGCCTGCGCAACAGCGTTCGTGCCGGCGTCAGCGCCCGCTGCGATGCCGTCTCAGCAACCGCGCCAGTGCCTCCTTCATCGGGCCTTCCTCGCTGGACCGCGCCAGGTCGTCGAGCGCGTCCAGGCCCTGGGCGGGAATGGGTGGCTTGATTCGGCGGGGCGGCCGGTCGGCGAAGCGTGGAGGCTGCGTCCGGATGTGGAAGCGTTCGATGGCCCAGCCCTCGGCCTGCAGGCGGGCGCGCAGCGTGGGCTCCATCTGGCGCAGCTTGGCGGCCGCGGCCGCGCCGGGCGCGGTGACGGTGGCCACGCCGTCGGCCAACGCGATGGCGGTCAGGCGCAGCGTGCCGCCCGTGGCGGCGTCGATGGCGCGCTGCAGGCCGACGAGCCGGGCGTTGCGCGCGGTGGCTTCACGCAGCGCATCGTTGGCGCCCAGCCAATCGGCGGCGGTCCTGGGCGCCCGGAAGGCTGGAGGACGGCTCATTGGTGCATGCTAACATCGAGGATTCCCCTGAAAGGGGGCTCAACCGGTGCCTTTGGTCTTGCACGGCACGCTACCGGCGCGTTTCCGGGTCCCACCGGGACGGGCCCGACTCGGATGATCCAAGGTTTCCTCACCCGGATTTTCGGCAGCCGGAACGAACGGCTGCTGCGCCAGTACCGCCGCAGGGTCGGCGCGATCAACGCGCTCGAGCCGCAGTTCTCGGCCCTGGACGACGCCCAGCTCGCCGCCAAGACGGACGAGTTCCGGGCCCGTGTCGCCAATGGCGAAGCGCTGGACGCGCTGCTGCCCGAAGCCTTCGCCGTCTGCCGCGAAGCGGCCCGCCGCTCGCTGGGGATGCGCCACTTCGACGTCCAGCTGATCGGCGGGATGGTGCTGCACGACGGCAAGATCGCCGAGATGCGCACCGGCGAAGGCAAGACGCTGACGGCCACGCTGCCCGTGTACCTGAACGCGCTGGCGGGCAAGGGCGTGCACGTGGTCACGGTCAACGACTACCTCGCCAGCCGCGACGCGGCCTGGATGGGCAAGGTCTACCGCTTCCTTGGCCTGACGGTGGGCACCATCGTGTCGCAGCAGCCCACGGACGAGAAGCGCGCCGCCTACGCCGCCGACATCACGTACGGCACCAACAACGAGTTCGGCTTCGACTACCTGCGCGACAACATGG
>ERZ1066118.242-NODE-242-length-55993-cov-35.996496_pt1 | contig 55993 bp, 61 predicted proteins | sample MGYA00382765_ERZ1066118 | MGnify/ENA primary metagenome ERZ1066118 (study PRJEB33369, sample SAMEA5778348) | biofilm metagenome | biome: Industrial cooling water; feature: Water cooling tower basin; material: Biofilm | place: United Arab Emirates | collected...
CCGTCCGTCCAGGCGCCGGCGAGGAGGCCGTAGGCGTCCGCGAAGTGGCCGCGCAGGGGGCGGGGGAAGAGGGCGGGGTCGTCGAGGCGGACGAGGCCCGGGGCGGTGCCGCCGGCGAGCATGGCGTCGCCCGGCAGGCGGGTCCAGGCGGGTTGCTCGCGGGCGGATCGGGCCAGGCGGAGCGCGCCGCGCAAGGACAGGCGCAGGCCGCCCTGGGGGGAAAGGGGGGCGGGGTTGGCGCCCGGGGGGAGGAGCGGCGGCAGGGGGCCTCCGCCGGGGGCCATCGGGCCGTCGCTTGGCACCTCGGCGTCCGCCTGGGGATGGAAGCCGGCGGCGTCGCGGCGCAGCGGGGCCATGCGGTCGCGGCGGCGCCGGGGCGGGACGCCGGACCACTGGAAGCCGCCCTCGATGCCGAGCGGATCGAGGACGTGCCGCCGGGCGAGGCGGTCGAAGCGGTCCCCGCCCAGCCGCTCGGCGGCGGCGGCGAGGAGGAGGGAGCCGAGGTTGGCGTAGGCGAGGCGCGTGCCGGGGGGGTGGGGGAGCCAGCAGGCGGGCTCGGCCAGCCACTCGCGCAGGGGCGTGGCGGCGGGGACCGCGTAGCCGGCGGCGTCCGAGAGCGAGGCCGCGTGGCAGGCGATGGCGCCCAGCGTGATGGGGGCGGCAGGGTGGAGGGGGTGGCGGAGCCGCCAGCCGAGGGCGTCGGAGGCGTCGCGCGCCCAGACGGCGGGGCCGCCGACGGCGGCGAGGGTGCGGGCGGTGACGGTCTTGGAAAGGGAGGCGGCCCTCCAGAGGGTGTCGGGGGTGAGCGCGAGGCCCGGGGCGGCACGGATGGCGAAGGCGGGGGCCTCGCCGGGCCGTGCCCAAGCGAACGCGGCACCGGCGAGAGGCGGGACGAGGGCCCCTAGCAGTGAGACGATCTCAGCTGGCGCGTTCAAGGTCAGTCTTGGAGCGCTTCCATCTGCTCAAGCGCGTCGATCAAGGTTCTGACTTGGGAGCCATCCAACTTCTGCCTGAGCAACATGAGGAGGAGCTTGTTCATCTGCTCGACCGTATCGACGTAGCCCTCGCGCTCCGCTTGCAGTTGCGAGCTGGCCTGCGTGAGGTCCAACAGGTCCGTCATCGCTGCACCGATCCGCCTCATTTTGCCTTCGAAGGCGGTTCTGGCCGCACCGGGCATGGGCGCTGCGAGGCCATCCTCGGCCCGCGAAGCCAACCAAGCCTGCATGGCGTCCTCGCCATTGGCGGCTGCCTCGGCCGGTGTGTCGCCATCTGATGGGCATCCGGGCAGGTCCGGGAAGCTGACGGAGTATCCGCCGCCCTCCTCGCTGGTCAGCGGGCGGATGATCATCGAGTAGCTGGCCATCTTGGCCTCCTGCCCCCGACGCAAGGTGCGCGTCGATCAGCTTGATGAACGCCGTCACACATACGGCCTTGAGGGGCCGCTTGAAGGGCACCGTGAGGTGGCCTCCAGGCGGACGCTGACGACCACGTAGTGGCTGCTGCCGGTCGGCCGCCGCACCAGGAGCCCGACCCTGTGCGCGAGCCGCTCGATGTCCGCGATGGTCCAGTCTCCTCGCGGGCTCGCGCGCATCCGCTCCAAGAGCTTGTCGGCGGAGACCACTCAATACACCACCACGCTCCGGATGCTCTCCCCCGCGTGCATCAGGTCGAACCCCCTGTTGATCTCCTCGAGGCTCAGCCTGTGCGTGATCATGGGGTCGATCTGGATCTTGCCCTCCATGTACCAGTCCACGATCCTCGGCACGTCCGTGCGCCCGCGGGCGCCGCCGAAGGCCGTGCCCTTCCAGGTGCGGCCCGTCACGAGCTGGAAGGGCCGCGTGGCGATCTCGGCCCCCGCCGGCGCCACGCCGATCACCACGGAGACGCCCCAGCCGCGATGGGCGGCCTCCAAGGCTTGGCGCATCACCTTGACGTTGCCCGTGCAGTCAAAGGTGTAGTCGGCCCCGCCGATGAGGTCGCCGCGCCGCTTGGTCAGGTTGACGAGGTGCGGGACCATCTCGGCGGGCGGCACCTCGGCGGCGTTGACGAAGTGGGTCATCCCGAAGCGGCGCCCCCAGGCCTCGCGGTCGGGGTTGAGGTCCACGCCGACGATCATGTCGGCGCCGGCGAGGCGCAGGCCCTGGACCACGTTGAGCCCGATGCCGCCGAGGCCGAAGACCACGGCCGTGGCGCCCTGCTCCACCTTGGCCGTGTTGATGACCGCGCCCACGCCCGTGGTCACGCCGCAGCCGATGTAGCAGATGGTGTCGAAGGGGGCGTCCTCGCGCACCTTGGCCACCGCGATCTCGGGGAGCACGGTGTGGTTGGAGAAGGTCGAGCAGCCCATGTAGTGCAGGATGGGCGTGCCGTCCGTCATGGAGAACCGCGAGGTCCCGTCGGGCATGAGGCCCTGGCCCTGGGTGCCCCGGATGGCCGTGCAGAGGTTGGTCTTGCGCGACAGGCACGAGGGGCATTCGCGGCATTCGGGGGTGTAGAGGGGGATGACGTGGTCGCCGGGCCTCACGGAGCGCACGCCCTCGCCGACCTCCAGCACCACCCCCGCCCCCTCGTGGCCGAGGATGGCCGGGAAGAGCCCTTCGGGGTCCGCACCCGAGAGGGTGAACTCGTCGGTGTGGCAGAGGCCGGTGGCCTTGACCTCGACCAGCACCTCGCCCGCGCGCGGGGGGGCGAGGTGCACGTCCATGACCTCCAGCGGGGCTCCGGCCCTGACGGCCACGGCGGCGCGCGTCTGCATGGTGTCCTCCCTGTTCGCGCCGGAGGCTTCCCCATCCGGGCGGCGTTGTCCACGGCTTGCCCGAGGGGCGCGCGCGGCGCTAGGGTCCGCCCATGACCCGCACCCCTCCCCTCCTCGCCCTGCTCGCGCCCCTCGCCCTAGGGGCCTGCGTCATCCCCGTGCCGGTGCCCAACGACACCCCCGGCGCCGTCGAGGTGATCCCGGCCGACACCTGCGGGGCGCGGGGGCTCGGCCGCTTCGTGGGCGGCCCGGCCGGGGCGGTGGAGGGCGTGCGCCTCGTGGGGGCGGACGGGCAGCCCGCGGTGGTGCGCGTCATCCGGCCCGGCGACGCGGTCACCATGGACTTCCGCGAGGACCGCGTGAACGTGGAGGTGGACGCGGCCGGGGCGGTCTCGCGCATCTACTGCGGCTGACGCGCCGCGCGCTCCTCCTGCTGCCGCCGCTCGCCGCCCGCGCGGCCCCGCCCCCTCCCGCCGCGCCCGCGCGCCCCGCCTCCCCCGGCCCCGGCACCTGCGGGCTCGCCCCCTTCCGCCCGCTGGTCGGTCGGCCCGCGCCGGCGCTGGAGAGGGTGCCGCACCTCGGCCCCGTGCGGATCATCCGGCCCGGCGACGCCGTAGCCGAGGACCTCTCCGAGCGGCGCCTCAACGCCCGGCTCGACGGGGCCGGCCGCATCGTCACGGTGGAGTGCGGCTGAGGCCCGCGCGGCGGCCTGCCAAGCCGGGACGGCGACCGCCAGGGTCGCGGCCGAGCCGTCCCGGACGGTGCCCATGACCCGCCTCGTCCCCTCATGGCCGCCCTCTCCCCGGCGGCCTGCGTGGCGCCCACCGTGACGGCCATCTCGACCAAGCGGCCGGGCGGCCTGGCCCCCACGGCGCCGCGACCCGCGCCGCGCCGCGGCCGTGATGGGCGCCGGCCGCCGCATCGCCGGCATCGTCCGCGACTGACGGCGGGGGCCGCCACCCCCCTTGATCGGGAGGCCCCGCGCCCCCACCATCCCCCCATGACCGTGCATCCGTTCCCGGCCGGCACCGCGCCCGCCGAGCCCGTCACCGCCTTCCACCGCAGCGAGCTCGCGCCCATCCTGGCCCTCTACGGGCGCATGGTGGCGGCCGGCGAATGGCGCGACTACGCCATCACGCACGGGCGCGACGCGGCCACCTTCGCGGTGTTCCGGCGCACCGCCGAGGTGCCGCTCTTTCGCGTCGAGAAGCGCCCCGGGCTGCGGCTGCGCCAGGGGCAGTACGCGGTGGTCGGCGCCGAGGGGCAGGTGCTCAGGCGCGGGCACGACCTCCCTCAGGTGCTGCTCGCCATCACGCCCCGGCCCCGGCTGGTGGACTAGCGGCGCCGCGCGATGACGCCGGCCCCCTCCTGGGCCCGGATCCGGGCCTCGGCCTGCGCGATCCCCTCGTAGCTTACGGCCATGCGGTGCGCGTTGGCGTGGATCAGGGTCTCCCCGTCCACCGCGATCGCCACGTGGCCGGGCCAGAAGAGGAGGTCGCCGCGCCGCGCCGGCCCCTGGGCCTCCCCCCCCAGCGCCCGCTGCAGGTCGCTGTCGCCGGGGCAGGCGCGCCCCGCCGCCAGCCAGGCCGCCTGCACGAGCCCCGAGCAGTCCAGCCCGAGCACCGAGTTGCCCCCCCACAGGTAGGGCACCCCGAACAGCATCTGCGCCGCCGCCACCGGGTCCGCGAAGGGCCGGTCGAGCGGGCGCAGGTGGGCGCGCGGCACCCAGCCCTCGGGCGTCTCCGAGAAGCGCCGGCCCTCGGCCTCCACGGTGACGAGCGAGCCGAAGGACAGGTGGCGCAGGTCGGGGCTCTTGAGGTCGTCGTCGCGGTAGAGATGGGTGGCGGGGACCGCCACGCGGTGGGTGGGCGCGCGTGGGGGGCCGAGGGACACCTCGGCCACGTAGCCCACGTAGCCGTCGCGCGAGGCCTCCACGAAGGCGAAGCCGTCGCGCCTCTCGTAGACCAGGACCCCCTCGCCCCACAGGAGCTGGCGGTCGCGCGTCCCCCCGGGGGCGCCGTCGAGGTCGGCCACGGGGACGGCCACGCGCGCCCTGTCGCCGGCGACGTAGAGGGGGGACCCCACGATCCCGCGCAGCCTCTCGGCCGCGACGCGGCCGTTGGCGGGGGTGAGGCGGGGGTCCAGGGGGCGGGGGCCGCTCACAGCCCCAGCGCCTCGGGCAGCGCCGCCAGCAGCGCCCGCGCGCCCTGCCCCGCCCCCCCCTTGGGCCGGCCCGGCGCGGCCGTCCCCTGCCAGCCGTAGATGTCGAGGTGGAGGTAGCGCGGGGAGGCGAAGCGGCGCAGGAAGAGCGCCGCCGTGATGGCGCCCGCCATGCCCCCCCCGGGCGCGTTGTCGAGGTCGGCGATCCCCGGCTCGATGAGGCTCTCGTAGGGGTCGTGGAAGGGCAGGCGCCAGACGGGGTCGAACCACGCGGCGCCGCCCCGCTGGAGCGCGAGCGCGAGGGCGTCGTCGTCGGTGAAGAAGGGGGCCAGGTCGGGGCCCACGGCCACGCGCGCGGCCCCCGTGAGGGTGGCGAAGGACACCAGGAGGTCGGGGGACTCCTCGGAGGCCAGCGCCAGGGCGTCGGCGAGGATCAGGCGGCCTTCGGCGTCGGTGTTGTTGACCTCGACCGACAGGCCCTTGCGCGAGCGCAGGATGTCGCCGGGGCGGAAGGCGCGCGAGCCCACGGCGTTCTCCACGGCCGGCACCAGGAGGCGCAGACGCAGGGGCAGGCCCTCCTCCATGACGAGGCGGGCGAGGCCGAGGGCGGTGGCGGCGCCGCCCATGTCCTTCTTCATGAGGGCCATGGAGGCCGAGGGCTTGATGTCGAGCCCGCCCGTGTCGAAGCACACCCCCTTGCCCACGAGGGTGAGGCGCGGGCCGCGCTCGCCCCAGCGCAGGTCCACGAGGCGCGGCGCGCGCGGGCCTTCGGCGGCGCGGCCCACGGCGTGGACGAGGGGGAAGCCCTCCGCCAGCGCGGCCCCTTCGGCGACCGCCACGGCGGCGCCGAGGCGCGCGCCCTCCTCGGCGATGGCCTGCGCGAGCTCGGCGGGGCCGAGGTCGTTGGCGGGGCGGTTGATGAGGTCCCGCGTGAGCGCCTCGGCCCCGGCCAGGCGCGCGAGGCGCGCGGCCTCGGGGCCGGGGGGCGCGACGAGGCGGGCCTTGGGCGCGCCGTTGGCGCGGAAGCGGTCGAAGCGGTAGGCCTCGAGCAGCCAGCCCAGGGCGACCTCGCGCCGGTCGCGGTCCGTCCCGCCCTCGATCCGCCAGTCGCCGGGGGGGAGGCGGGCCACGCCCTTCACCGCGCCGAAGCGGGTCCGCGCGCGCTCCCGCGAGGAGCCGAGGCCGAGCAGCGCGCCCGTGGGGCGCCCGTCCTCGCCCGGCAGCGCCACGGCCTCGCCCAAGGCGCCCGCGAAGCCCCGCGCCCAGGCGGCCTCGCGCGCGGGCAGCGCGGCGAGGGCGGCCTCGGCCTCCTCGGGGGCGACGAGGCGGAGGGGCAGCGCGGCGGGGGACAGGGGCGCGAAGGCGGTCATGGGGGCTCCGGGGTGGCCCCCCAGCCTAGAGGGGCCGAGGGGGGAGCGGAAGGTCGGGGAACCCGCGGCCGACAGGTTGCCGCCGGCCCGGGGGGACGCGATAAGGCCGCCCATCCGGGGACGCCGCGACGGAGCCAGATGACCCACCCCCTCCCCGAGTACCTCGTGCGCCGCTACCAGGGCTGGCGCGCCACCGCCTACGCCGAGAACCGGTCCTGGTACCGCAGGCTCGCCGAGGACGGCCAGAGGCCCCGCGCCATGATCGTGGCCTGCTGCGACAGCCGGGTCCACGTCACCTCCATCTTCGGGGCCGACCAGGGCGAGTTCTTCATCCACCGCAACATCGCCGGCCTCGTCCCCCCCTTCGCGCCGGACGGCGACCACCACGGCACCTCGGCGGCCATCGAGTACGCCGTCCAGCACCTGCGCGTGGCCCATCTCGTGGTGCTCGGCCATTCGCAGTGCGGCGGCGTGGAGGGCTGCTACGCCATGTGCGAGGGGCGCGCGCCGGAGCTGCTGTCCTCCACCAGCTTCATCGGGCGCTGGATGGACATCCTGCGGCCGGGCTACGAGGCGCTCGCGCCCGGCGAGGACGCCCGTCGCCTGGAGGCGCTGGAGCGCGCCGCCGTCACCGTGAGCCTCGCCAACCTCCAGACCTTCCCCTTCGTGGCCGAGGCCGTGGCGCGCGGCGACCTGACGCTGCACGGGCTCTGGAACCGCATCGGCGAGGGCACGCTGGAGGCCTGGGACGACGAGCGGGGCTGGCTGTCCTTGTGAGCGACGCCGGGTCGCGCTAGGCAGCCGCCGGGACAGCGGGGGCGGGCGTTGGGCGGCATCCTCGACCTCGCGGCCGCCAACCTGCTGTCGCCGGCGATCCTGAGCTTCGCGCTGGGCCTGGGGGCGGCGCTGCTGCGCTCGGACCTCTCCGTGCCAGAGGCGGCGGCCAAGGCGCTGAGCATCGTCCTGCTGTTCTCCATCGGCTTCAAGGGCGGGGCGGCGGTCGCCGCGCACGGGGCCGACGCGCGGCTCCTGGCCGCCATCGCCTCCGGGGTCCTGCTGTCCCTGGGCCTGCCGGTCGTGGCCTTCGCGCTGCTGGGGTGGCTGACGCGGCTCGGGCGGATCAACCGGGCGGCGGTGGCCGCGCACTACGGCTCCATCAGCATCGTCACCTTCGCCGCCGCCACCTCCATGGTCCAGGCCAAGGGGTTCGCGGCCGAGGGCTACATGGTGGCCGTGGCCGCCGCCATGGAGGCGCCGGCCATCGTCACCGCGCTCTGGCTCGCCTCGCGCGGGGGGGCGGGGGGCGCCCCCGAGCCGGGGCTCTGGCGCGAGGTGATGCTCAACGGCTCCATCGTCCTCCTGCTCGGCGCCTTCCTCATCGGGCTGGTGACGGGGGAGGCGGGGCTGGCGCGCATCGAGGGGCTGGTCGTCACGCCCTTCCAGGGGCTCCTGTGCCTGTTCCTCCTCGACATGGGGCTGGTGGCGGGGCGGGGGCTGCTGCGGTCGCGCGGCGTGCTGAGCGGGGGCGCGGTGGCCTTCGGGCTGCTCATGCCGCTGGTGGGGGCCGCCCTGGGGCTGCTCGCGGCGCTGCTCGTGGGGCTCTCGCCCGGGGGGGCGGCGCTGATGGCCACGCTGGCGGCCTCCGCCTCCTACATCGCCGTGCCCGCCGCCATGCGCGTGGCCCTGCCCGAGGCGGACCCGGCGGTCTACCTGACGCTGAGCCTGGGGGTCACGTTCCCCTTCAACCTCACGGTGGGCCTGCCGCTCTACCTCGCGGCGGCCCAGTGGATCGCGGGGGGCTGACATGGAGACCCACAGGGCCAAGCGGGTGGAGATCGTCATCGAGGCGCCGCTCGAGCGGCGGCTGGCGGACGCGCTGGAGCGCGCCGGGGTGACGGGCTGGACGGTGCTGCCGGTCCTGGGCGGGTCGGGGCGGTCGGGGCGCTGGACGCGCGAGGGGGAGGTGGGGCGCAGCGGCATGGTGGCCTTCGTGGTGCTGGTGCGGGCGGAGCGGGTGGACGGGCTGCTGGAGGCGGCGTTCAGGGTGGTGGAGCGGCACATCGGGGTGGTCAGCGTGACGGACGCGGAGGTGGTGCGGGCGGAGCGGTTCTGAGGGAGGGGCGGAGGTCGTGGTGGGAGAGTCGCAGGGGATGGTTAAGGGGGCGTAGCGGCACCGCGCGGTGGGGGGGTGGGGGACGCAACGCCCGGGAGGCCGCCATGGGAGCCCTCGTCCTTCTCGTCCTGCTCGCCACGCGGGCGGGGGCCGTCGCCACCGACGAGGTGGCCGGGCAGTCCACGGCGGAGGCGGAGGCGCGCATCGAGATGGAGGACTGGGACGGGGCGCTCGCCATCCTGAGCCAGGTGCTGGAGGCGAGCCCGGGGGACGCGGACGCGCTCAACCTCGCGGGGTAGGCGAGTCGGCGGTCGGGGGATTTGGAGGGGGCGGGGCGCTTCTACGAGGCGGCGCTGCGGGCGGACCCGGGGCACCTGGGGGCGCTGGAGTACCAGGGGGAGCTGTACCTGATGCAGGGCGACGTGGCGGCGGCGGGGGAGAACCTGCGGCGGTTGAGGGAGATTTGCGGGGGGTGCGAAGAGGCCGTCGCCCTGGAGTCGGCGATCGACACGGGCGGCCACGCGGGCGGCTAGCTCGGGGCGCCGCGGGGCGCCGCCCAGGGCCCCAACATGGTGAGGAGGGCGCCGGGCGGAGCCACCGCCCTGTCTGCCTGGGTCTGCGGCAAGCGGGCACGCCGCGCCCTGCCGGGAGGCTCAGGTCTCCCGGGGAGTCCCCGGCCTCCACGGGGGGACATGGGCAAGAGCGCCGCCGGGATGGCCCGGCGCGGGGCGGGCTCGGGGTGGAGGGCCGGCCGCCTTGGGGAGGGGTGTAAGGGGTGATGGTGTACGAGGGGTCGGGGCACCGTGCAGGGGCCGTTGCGGAGGCGTCAGGTGCTCTCGCCGAAGGTAAGCGATCCCTCGTCCGCAGGATGGGCGACAATGAAGCGGGCGCGAGCTAGCAGTTCGTCGAAAGTGATGATTTCGGGTCGCAACGTGTGGCGTCGATACATTTCGAATGATCTGAACTGGGGCTCGTTGATGCCATGGGCCGTGTGAAACTGACCCAAGGAGCCGACTACAAGGAACGATTTTGGCTCGACGTTGAATAGGCTCTCGCCGGTCGGGGCGCCATCATGCTGAGTCGGCGTGAGCTTCCGGCCGATGGTCTCGACGGCCGCGTGAACCGTCGCCTGGACCTGTGCCACGCCGCCAGCAAGTTCGGTCGAGGGGGGCCAGGCGCCCGACCTGTAGTCTGACGCCCTGAGCAGGGGCGTGTCGTGCCTCTTTACCTCCACAAAGCAGAGCGAACTGATCAGGCCGCGCGTCCGCATGACGGCGTCTGCGCGCTTGCCCGCCGCAGTGAGGTCTTGGCCCTTCACGACCTGCTCCAGCTTCCGGTCATCGAGCCCAGACAGGAAGTGGTAAGACAGGCCGTAGCCGAAGATCCAGGTGTTCACTTCGAAGAAGCGCTGCCAGACGTCCTCGGGCCGGCAGCCAAGCCGCTCCTGCTCGGACGTGAAAAAAGCTGGGTCGGTCAGAAGCGCTTGGAAGCGTTCTAGCTGCGTGCGTCGGTAGCCGATGGCCACGAGATCATGGGCGAGGCTCTCCCGCTGCGTGAGCCGGACGAACAGGTCTCGGTTCGCGGCGAAGACTTGGCGGGCCTGCGCATCGCTCAGCACGACGTTGCGGACGGCGTTGTCGGTGACGTGGACCTTGCCGGGTCCGGCGAACTCAATGGTTCGCAGCCCGGCCACGAACTCCAACAGGGTGTCGATCTCTCGGCCGACAAGGGAAAATCTGGGCTCGCTGTAGGGCTCGTCTTTTCCGCTGAATCTCTGGATGGTCAGCACGTCGATGGTTCGGTCGTCCTCGAAAAATGTCGCCTTTATCTGGTAGCGTCCGCCCTGGGTCCGTCGAAGGACCACTTGACCGTTGACCTTGGCGTGAGTCAGCCCGGGTTGCCCGTCGAAGACGTGAGTGGCGATACGTAGGTCCCGAAGAGGCGGAGGCTTCTCGATGCGCTTGCTGATGACAGTCTTGTCGGTGCGCCTGTTGAAGAACGCCTCACGCTCGTCAAACTCGTCCGACATGATGCGACTCTGATTGCAATGGCTCTGCTGGCACCCTGAGGGTGACCCTAATCAGAACGCCTTGTCGAGCTTGGTGTCCCAGAGCGCAGTCGCTGAGGGGCAACCTCCGTCTTGATGCGAAGTGGCACCACTAGGGCGCGACCACCCCTCACCCCCTCCTCAACACCCTCTGCCCCAGCACCTCCGCGATCTGCACCGCGTTGAGCGCCGCGCCCTTGCGGAGGTTGTCGCTCACCACCCACATGGACAGCCCGTTCTCCACCGTCCCGTCCTGCCTGATGCGGCTCACGTAGGTGGCGTATTCGCCCACGCACTCGATGGGCGTGACGTAGCCGCCGGGCTCGCGCTTGTCCACGACCAGCACGCCCGGCGCCTCGCGCAGGATGTCGCGCGCCTCGTCCTCGTCCAGGAACTCCTCGAACTCGACGTTGACCGCCTCCGAATGGCCCACGAAGACCGGCACGCGCACGCAGGTGGCCGAGACCTTGATGGCGGGGTCGAGGATCTTCTTGGTCTCCACCACCATCTTCCACTCCTCGCGCGTCGAGCCGTCCTCCATGAACGCGTCGATGTGGGGGATGACGTTGAAGGCGATCTGGCGGGGGTAGACCTTGGGCGCGACCTCCTGGCCGGGGACGTAGACGCCCTTGGTCTGGTTCCACAGCTCGTCCATGGCCTCCTTGCCGGTCCCGGACACGGACTGGTAGGTCGAGACCACCACGCGCTTGATGCGGGCGCGGTCGTGCAGGGGCTTGAGCGCCACCACCATCTGCGCGGTCGAGCAGTTGGGGTTGGCGATGATGTTCTTGCGGGCGTAGCCGAGGACGGCGTCGGCGTTGACCTCGGGGACCACCAGGGGGACGTCGGGGTCGTAGCGGTAGAGCGAGGAGTTGTCGATCACCACGCAGCCGGCGGCGGCCGCGCGCGGCGCGTGCTGCCGGGTCGCCTCCGAGCCGATGGCGAAGAGGGCGATGTCCCAGCCCGTGAAGTCGAACTGGTCCAGGTCCTGGCAGCGGAGCGTGCGGTCGCCGAAGCTGACCTCGGTGCCCAAGGAGCGGCGCGAGGCGAGGGCCGCGACCTCGTCCACGGGGAACGCCCGCTCGGACAGGATCGCCAGCATCTCCTTGCCCACGTTGCCGGTGGCGCCGACCACCGCGACCCTGTAGCCCATGATGCCCTCCGTGCTCCCGCCGCCCTTAGCGGGGCCCGCGGGGGAACGGAAGGTCAGGCCGGCCCCTTGCGGGCGGGCCAGTAGAGGAGGAGCCCTACGGCCACGACCAGGGCGAAGAACAGGAACACGGCGCGGAAGCCGTCCAGCGGGTCGGCGAAGGCGGCGTGGAGGGGGCGCGTGGCCACCTGCATGAGCCCCGCCCCCCCGATGGCCGCCATGTTGGCGAGCGTCACGCCGCGTCCCGTGAGGTGGGCGGGGACCAAGGCGCGGGCCTGGGCGGTGGCGAGCGGGAAGGCCGAGCCGAAGAAGCCCGCGACGGCCAGCAGCACGGTCGCCAGGAGCAGCGAGGACGGCCCCCAGGCGAGGCCCAGGAGCGCCCCGAGCACCACGGCGTTGCCCCAGAAGACGGCGCGGAAGCGCGAGCCCACGAGGCGGTCGGCCGGGCCGTAGGCGAGCGCGCCGAGCGCCATGGCCAGGCCCATGGCCAGCGTCACCCAGCCGATGGTGGCCGCCGTGGCGCCGAAGGCGCCCTCGGCGTAGGGCCCCGCCCAGAGGCCGCGCAGGCCGGCGGCCGGCCCGTAGGCGGGGGCCATGACCAGGACGACCGGCCAGAGGGCGCGGATGCAGAGCACGTCGCGCAAGCGGCCCCCGCCCGAGCCCTTGGGGGCGGGGGGGTCCGGCAGCAGCGCCCAGACCAGGAGGGAGGCCAGCGCCGAGAGGGCGGCGAGGCCCAGGAGCGCCTCGCGCCAGCCCAGGGCCTCGACGAGCAGGGCGAGGGGGGCGGAGGCGGCCAGGTTGCCGAGCGAGCCCGCCGCGATCATGGCCCCGGCGAGGGCCCCGAAGGCGGCCGGCGGATAGACGCGCGAGAAGAGCACGAGGGAGGCCATGAGGACGGGCGAGCAGCCCACGCCGAGGAGCCCCATGGCCAGGGCGACGTGCCAGGGCGCCGTGGCGGCGGCGAAGACGAGCGAGCCCGACACGGCGCCGAGGAAGAGGATGGCGGCGCAGGTGCGGCGCGGCCCCACGCGGTCGAGGAGCGCCCCCACGGGCACCTGCATGAGCGCGAAGAGGAGGAACCAGGCGCCGGAGGCTTGCGCGAGGTCGCCCGCCGTGGCGCCGAGGTCGGCCTTGAGCGCGGGGGAGAGCACCGCGAGGAAGGCGCGGGTGAACTGGGACACGAGGTAGGCCAGCACGAGGGCCGCGATGCCAAGGCGCAAGGGGTCCTCGCCGGTCCGTGGGGGGGTCGGGGCAGGCTCGGCGATGGCGTCGGGATTGACAAGGCCGGGGGGTGCCTCAGCGCGACGTGTAGCCGCCGTCCACCACGAGCACGGAGCCGGTGACGTAGGAGGAGGCCGGGGCGCAGAGGAAGAGGGCGCAGGTGGCCACCTCCTCGGGCTCGCCGTAGCGGGCCATGGGGGTGAGGGCCGTCCAGGTCCGGTCCCAGTCGGGCCGGGCGATGCCGCCCGCCGTCATGTCGGTGCGGACGTAGCCCGGCGCCAGGGCGTTGGCGCGGATGCCGCGGGCGGCGTAGTCGCTGGCGAGGCTTTGGGTCAGCATGTGCAGGGCGGCCTTGGTGGCGTTGTAGACGGACTGGGGCTGCGGCACGTTGCTGACCAGCGCCGAGATGGAGCCCACGTTGAGGATGACGCCGGCCCCCTGGTCGAGCATGGGGCCGAGCGCGGCGCGGCAGAGGCGGAAGGCCGAGACGAGGTTGGTGTCCAGGAGCCGCTGGAGGTCGGCGTCGGGGTAGAGGTGGGCCTCGGCGTTGTGGGCGACGCCCGCGTTGTTGACGAGGATGTCGAGCCGCCCGAAGCGCGAGAGCGCCGCCGCGACCAGGCGGTCGGGCGTGGCGCGGTCGGTGACGTCGCCCGGCTCGAAGGCGGCGCGGCTCCCGGCCTCGGCGAGCAGGGCGTCGAGCGCGGGGGTGCGCGCGCGGCCGGTGAGGAGGCAGAGCGCGCCGCGCTCCAGGAAGAGGCGGGCGATGGCCAGCCCGATGCCGCGCGTGGCGCCGGTGACGAGGGCCACCTGGCCGTCCAGGCGGAAGGGGTCGTGGGGCATGGGGCGTCTCCCGGGTCGTTGACGGCCCCATCCTGGCGCCTCGCAAGCCGTCCGTCGCGTCCGGACGCGACGGGGGAGGGCGCGGGGGAAACCTGGAGCCCAAGGATGGGGCGGGGGGCGACGGCGGCGGGCCGGTCGGAGCGGGGGGGTTCGTCCCGATCGGGTCGGCCTTGGTCGGAGTGAGAGGATTCGAACCTCCGACCCCCTGCTCCCGAAGCAGGTGCGCTACCAGGCTGCGCTACACTCCGACGGCGCGGGACTACGCGCCGGCCGCGCGCTTGTCCAGCGGCTTCGCCGCGCCCTCGGGGGCCGCCACGGGCGCGGGGGCCGCCACGGGCGCGGGGCCGGGGGGCGGCTCGCCCCGGGGGCCGAGGCCTGCGAGGCGCAGGAGCGTGGAGGCGCGGGGCGCGGTCCCCGTGTCGGGGCGCAGGCGCGAGTTGGTCACGGGGCGGTTGCGCGAGGAGGCGGCCTCGCGCAGCACGATGTAGAGGCCCGAGGCGATGACCACGGCCGCCCCCACGGCGGTGGGGCCGTCCAGGGTCTCCCCGAAGAGGAGCGCGCCGAAGACGGCGGCCCAGACGATCTGGGAGTACTGCATGGGGGCGACGATGACGGCCTCGCCGGCGCGGTAGGCGGCGATGATGACCACGCCGCCGAGCCAGCCGAGCAGCGACATGGCGGCCACGAGGCCGAGGTCCTCGGCCTGCATGGGGCGGTAGACGAAGGGCAGCGCCATGGCCATGACCGTGAAGTTGGCCACCATGGGGTAGAGGAGGAGGACCACGGGCCTCTCCTCCTGGCCGATCTTGCGCACCACGATGCTGGCCACCGAGCCCCCCACGGCCGCGAGCAGCGCGGCGAGGTGGCCGGCCCCCAGCTCGGTGGTGCCGGGGCGCAGGACGATGAGGACGCCCGCGAGGCCCACGAGGACCGCGAGCCAGCGGCGCAGGCGCACGCGCTCGCCCAGGACGGGGATGGCCAGCACCGTGATGAGGAGGGGCTGGGCGAAGACGATGGCGTAGACCTGCGCGAGCGGCAGCACCGAGAAGGCGTAGAAGGCCGAGAGCGCGGTGAGCACCGAGGCCCCGGTGCGCAGGGCCATCCACCAGGGGTGCACGGGCAGGAGCGTGGCGGGCTCCTTGTCGCGCATCATGGAGAGGGTGGCGAGCGGGAAGGAGAAGAGGACCGAGAAGAAGATGAGCTGGACGGCGGCGTAGTCGGCGCCCAGCGACTTCACGATGACGTCGTGGGTGGAGTAGATGGCGAAGCTCAGGAGCGCGAGCAGCGCCCCGCGCGCGTTGGGTCCCATGGTCGTCGCGCCCGCGTCCCCCTGGGCGCCCCCGGTGGCGCCCGCGGCCCCCGCCTAGGGCGGCGGGCGCGCGGGGTCAACGCGACGGGGGGCCTCAGAGGTCGAAGGCGGCGGCCGTCAGCGGCGCCGCGAGGCCGGCCAGGAAGAGCGACATCTCGGGGGTGGCGTCGGCGTCCACGTTCATCTCCAGCAGCAGGCCCGAGGCGGTCACCCTCTGCCTGATCTCGCCCGCCGAGAAGGCGCCGCCCGCGTCGAGCGCGAAGGCGCCGTCGGCGCCCCCGGCCACCGCGTCGATGGCCGTGAGCACCACCCGGTCGCCCGCGCCGAAGCCGATGACGCGGTCGCGCGCGGCCGAGGCGGCGCTGTCGGCGAGGTCCAGGAACACGAAGCGGTCGAGGCCGGTGGCGTCGCCGAGCACGTCCCGGCCGCCCCCGCCGGTCAGCGCGTCGTCGCCCGCCCCGCCGTAGAGGACGTCGTCGCCCCCCTGGCCCTCGAGCCGGTCGGCGCCGGCGTTGCCCACCAGGACGTTGGCGCCGCCGTCGCCCCGGAGCCGGTCGTCCAGGGGCGAGCCCGCCAGCCCCTCGACGCCGGCGAGGACGTCGCCCGCCGCCTCGCCCGTGGCGACGAGGGAGCCGTCGAGCGCCACGGTCACGGCCGTGGCGTAGCTGGCGCGGTCGGTCCCCGTCCCGCCCGAGAGCGCGTCGGCGCCGGCGCCCCCGTTGAGCGCGTCGTCGCCCGCGCCGCCGTCGAGCGAGTCCTCGCCCCGGCCCCCGAACAGCGTGTCCTGCCCCTGGCCCCCGCGCAGCCAGTCCTCGCCCCCGAGCCCGCGCAGGATGTCGTCGCCGCCCAGGCCGGTCATCTGGTCGGCGGCCTGGTCGTGGCCCCAGAGGCCGTCGCCGAGGGCCGTGCCGGTGACGATGCCGTCGCGGGGGTCCAGGACCTGGCTGCGGACGCCGGCGCTGCCGTCCTCCTCGATGCCGGTCCAGGTGACCACGACGCGCCCGTCGGCCAGGAGGGCCGCCGCCAGGTCGCCCCCGGCGCCGGCGGCCACGGGCGTCTCGCCAACGGTGAACTCGGGCCCGGCCTCGCGCCCGTCGTCCGCGAAGGCCTGGCCCCGGACCTGGGCGGTGGGGCCGTCCACCCACAGGGCCAGGAAGCCGCCGTCGCGCAGGGCCACGACCTGGGGCGCGGTCTGGTCGCCGGCGGAGGCGTTGTGGATGCGCCGCGCCACCCCCCGCGCCGTGCCGTCCGCGTCCAGGACGAGCAGGAGGCCGTCCGTGCCGCCGGCGTCCCTCGCCTCCTAGGTCACCACGAGGCCGCCGTCGGCCAGCCCCGCCACCGCCGTGGCGCGCAGCTCGGTGCCGTCCGGGGCCACGGCCACGCGGAAGAAGGCCACGATGGTGCCGGTGGCCTCGTCGCGCACCATGGCCTGGATCCTGCGGTCGTCCTCGACCCAGGCGGCGGCGTAGGTCGCGCCCCCGGCCAGCGCTGCCACGGCCGGGTCGGCCGTGTCGTCGCCGCTGGTGGCGTAGAGCGGCCCGAGCGCGGCGCCGCCGGCCGCGTCCACCAGGGCGCGCTTGAGCAGCCCCGCGCTGTCGAAGCTCCAGACCACCACGGCGCCCCCGGGCAGCGCGGCGGCGGCGGGGGCGGTCTCGTCCACGGGGTAGAAGTCCGTGATCGGCGCGGGCGGGGCCACGAGGGCGCCGCTGGCGTCGAAGGTGGCCAGGCCGATGTCGTAGGGGTTGCCCGGCTGGAGCACGCGGGCGAGGAAGCTGAGCGAGAAGCCGCCGCCCGGCAGGGCGGCGAGGGCCGGGCCAGTGGCCGCCACGGAGAGCGCGAGGCCTGTCTCCGGTCCCAGGGCGACGCCCGCGCCGTCGAAGCGCCGCAGCCTGAGGCCGGTGGAGTCGTCGAGCCAGGCGGACACCCAGCCGCCGCCGTCGAGCGCGGCCAGGGCGGCGGCGCCCTGCGCGCCGTCCGGGGCGGCGTTGACCGCCCGCTCCGAGCCCCATTCGCGCACCGTCATCGGCCCGGCCCTCATGGGATTGGAGAACGATGCGCCCGGGGAGACCTAGCGTCAAGCGGCGCCTGGGGCGGGGCGCCGCCAGGGCGGTCAGACGAGGAGGGAGGCGGCCAGCGGCGCGGCGAGGGTGGCGCGCCGCAACACCCGCCCGGGGGGGCGGCTCCGGAGGTCGACGCGCCTAGAGGTCGAAGGCGGAGGCGTCGAGGCGGTCGGTGGCGCCGGCCACGAGGATCGTCATCTCGGCGTCGGCGTCGGCGTCCACGTTGAGGTCCAGGCGCAGGCCGCCGGCCACGGGCACCTGCCGGATCTCGCCGGCCGCGAAGGCGCCCCCCGCGTCCAGCGCCAAGGCCTGGTTGCCGGTCAGCAGCGCGTTGGCGTCCAGGGCCGTGAGCACGATGCGGTCGCCCCCCGCGAAGCCGAAGATGCTGTCGCGCGCCGACCCCAGGAGGCCGCTGTCGGCCAGCGCCGCGAAGACGAAGCGGTCGTCGCCCGCGTCCCCCCAGAGCCGGTCGCCGCCGGTGCCGCCCGTCAGCGTGTCGTTGCCGTCCCCGCCGAGCAGGGAGTCGTTGCCCTCCCGCCCCTCCAGGCGGTCGGCGCCGCCTCCGCCCAGGAGGGTGTTGGCGCGGTCGTCGCCGCCCAGCCGGTCGGCGAAGGCCGAGCCCTCCAGCCCCTCCACGTTGACGTAGGCGTCGCCTGCGGCCTCGCCCGTCGCCGCGAAGGCGCCGTCGAGCGCGAAGGCCACGGCCGTGGCGAAGGCGGCCCGGTCGAGGCCCGCGCCGCCGTCCACGCTGTCGGCCCCCGCGCCGCCCCAGGCGCTGTCGTCGCCCGAGCCCCCCAGCAGGTCGTCGTCGCCCCTCTCGCCCAGGAGCGCGTCGGCCCCCGCCCCCCCGAAGAGCGCGTCGTCGCCGCTCAGGCCCAAGAGCGAGTCGTCGCCGCCGAGGCCGTTGACCTCGTCGGCGACGGCGGCGTTGCCGTAGAGCGTCTCGGAGGCAGAGGTGCCCGTCACCACGCCGTCGCGCGCGTCCACGATCTGCGAGCGGATGCCGGCGGAGCCGTCGTCGTCCGTGCCGACCCAGGCGACGACCAGGCGGCCGTCGGACAGCTCGTCCACCGAGAGGTCCTCGCCGATGCTGGCGGCGTCCTCGGGCCCGGTGCTGATCTGGAACTCGGCGCCCTGGGGCAGCCCCGCGGGGTCGTAGAGCCGGCCCCGGATCGCGCGCAGGCTCTCGTCTATCCAGAGCACGGCGAAGCCGCCGGAGGCCAGGGCCACCACGTCGGGCGTGACCTGGTCGCCGGCGCTGCCGGTGGAGAGGATGAACTCGCCGGTGAGGGGGGCGCCGTCCCAGCCGAAGACCCGCGCGCGCACGTCGGCGCCGTTGGCCGGCGGCAGGCCGCCGAGCGTGGTCCAGACCACGACGAAGGAGCCGTTGGCCAGCGCCGTCACCGAGGGGCCCTCGGCGTAGGCGGCGCCCTGGCTCACCGTGATGTCGGCGTCTTGGGGGCTGGCCGCGGCGTCGAGCAGGCGGGCCTCGATGCGGAAGGCGGTGGCGTCGTACCAGGCGACGACGGCGCCGCCCCCCGCCAACTGGGCCACGTCGGGGGCGAGCTGGATGCCGGCGGCGTCCGACAGGACGGAGGCGCCGGGCGCCCCCGGGTTGCCCGCGCCGTCCGCGAGCCGGGCGTGGATGTCGCCGTCCTGCTCGTAGGCGGTGATGGTGCCGGTCCAGAAGGCGGCGACGGCCGGGTCGCCCTCGTCGGCGAAGGTGACGGCGACGTAGCCGAGCGTCCGGGGCGCGCCGTCCGCGTCGTAGAGAGACTGGCGCACGTCACGGGCCCAGTAGTTGCTTTCGGCGGCGATGACGAAGCCGCCGCCCGCCAGGGCCGCGACCGAGGCCTCCTGGCTGCCGGGCCCGTCGAAGTAGCCGACCTGCTCGGTCCCCACGGCGGCCCCGGCCGCGTCGAAGACCTGGTAGCGCACGAGGGGCGTGGCGCCGCCCGCGTCGGTCCAGGCGATCACGTAGCCGCCGCCCGCCAGCGCCGCCACGCTGGGCTCGACCTGCGCGCCCGTCGTGGTCGCGTTGACGACCCGCTCGGGCCCCCACCTGCGCAGCGCCATGGCCTTGCCCCCCCCGGGCGACCCGGGACGCGAGGGAGGATGCGCCCGGACGGACGCTGGGTCAATCGGCTCGCAGCGCCGCCACCACCGCGTCGCCCACCTCGGCCGTCCGCGCCGTCCCGCCCAGGTCGCCCGTGCGGACCCCCGCGGCCAGCACCGCCTCGGCCGCCCGCTCCAGCCGCTCGGCGGCCTCGGGGCTGCCCAGCGAGTAGCGCAGGGCCATGGCGAGGCTCAGGATCATGGCCATGGGGTTGGCGACGCCCCGCCCGGCGATGTCGGGGGCCGAGCCGTGCACGGGCTCGTAGAGCGAGCGGCGGCGCCCGGAGGCGTCGGGCGCGCCGAGCGACGCCGAGGGCAGCATCCCCAAGGAGCCCGTCAGCATCGCCGCCACGTCCGACAGCATGTCCCCGAAGAGGTTGTCCGTGACGATCACGTCGAACTGCTTTGGCGCGCGCACCAGCTGCATCCCGCCGGCGTCGGCTAGCATGTGCGTGAGCCGCACGTCCGGGTAGCGCGCGGCGTGGGTCGCCGTGACCACCTCGTGCCACAGGACGCCCGTGCGCATCACGTTGCGCTTCTCCATGGAGCAGACCCGGTTGGACCGCACCCGCGCGGCCTCGAAGGCGACGGCGGCGATGCGCTCGATCTCGTGGGTGTCGTAGACCTGGGTGTCCACGGCCCTCTTGCGGCCGTCGCCGAGGTCCCTGATCTCCTTGGGCTCGCCGAAGTAGACGCCGCCCGTCAGCTCGCGGACGATGAGGATGTCGAGCCCCTCGACCAGCTCGCGCTTGAGCGAGCTGAGGTCGGCGAGGGCGTCGAAGCACCTGGCGGGGCGCAGGTTGGCGAAGAGGCCGAGGTCCTTGCGCAAGCGAAGGAGCCCCGCCTCGGGGCGCGCCTCGTAGGGCACGCGGTCCCACCTGGGGCCGCCCACGGCGGCCAGCAGCACGGCGTCGGCGGCCGCCGCCTTCTCGACCGCCGCGTCCGAGATGGCCTCCCCGTGGGCGTCGTAGGCGCATCCGCCGACCAGCTCGTCCTCGGTGCGCAGGTCCATCCCCTCGGCGCGGAGCGCCGCGACGACCTTGCGCGCCTCGGCCATGACCTCGGGGCCGATGCCGTCGCCGGGGAGCAGGAGGAGGTCCATGGGATGCCTTTCGGGTTGCCGGGCGCGTCGTGCCGCGCCCGGCACCCCGGGTCAACCGGGGGGCCGGGCCTCAGAGGATGAAGTCGCCCGCGCCCAGCATGGCGGAGACGCCCGCGAGGCGGATGGCCATCTCGAAGTCGGCGTCGCCGTCGGTGTTGACCACGATGACCCGCTCGCCCCGCACGAGGATCTGGCCGACCTCGCCCACGCCGATCGCCCCGCCGGCGTCGAGCCGGAGGTCCTGGCGGCCGCCCGCCCTCGCGTTGCCGTCCACCTCGCCGAGGTCGAGCCGGTCCTGGCCGCGCGTGAAGCCGGAGATCGCGTCGCGCGCGGCGATCGTGGAGTCGGAGGCGGACAGGAAGGCGAAGACGTCCCCCCGCTCTCGCCCACCAAGCTGTCGCGTCCGGCGCCGCCGATCAGCCTGTCCTCGCCGGTGCCGCCGAGCAGGCGGTCGTCGCCGTTGCCGCCGCGCAGGACGTCCCCGCCGCCCTCGCCGCGCAGGTTGTCGCGGCCGTCGTCGCCGCGCAGGTCGTTGCGCGCGCCGTTGCCGCGCACCGTGTCGTCGCCGTCGCCGCCGCGCCCGTTCTCGATGACGGCGCCCCGGGCGATGGTGAAGCCGCCGTGGATGCCCGAGGCGTAGGACAGGTAGCCGCCGCCCCCGGCCGCTTCGTCGAGCGTGGCCGCGCGCAGGTCTATGACGTCGCCCCGCGCCGTGCCCTGGATGCGGTCCGTGCCGCCCGCGTCCCAGATGCCGGAGTAGAAGGTGCCGCGCGCGTCGGCCGAGGGCAGCTGGTAGATGTCCGCGCCGGTCCGGTAGGACGTGTTGGCGCCGTACATCTCCTGGAGGGCGGCGATGTCGAGCGCCATGGGGCCGAAGGTCCAGCCGTAGGTCTGGTCGGGCGTGACGCCCTGGGGCGCCGTGACCCAGCCGTCGTTGTAGCTCATCATGGTGAACACGGTCTGGTTCATGTCGAAGGCGCCCAGCGAGCCGCGCGGCCCGGTCACGCCGGGGAAGACCTCGGAGCCGCCCCCGTCGTCGTGCGGGTGCGCGAGGCCGACGGCGTGGCCCAGCTCGTGCACGAAGGTGACGGCGTCGTAGCCCCCCCGGACCAGGGAGCCCGCCTGGCCCAGCCGGGGGTCGTAGGCCTCGTAGTTGATGGCGACGAGGCTCTGGTCGTCGCCGAGCGCGCCGTTGAAGTCGGTGCCTGGCGGGTTGGCCCAGCCCAGGGCGCCCTCGGCGTCCGCCCCGCCGACGCTGGCCCAGATGATGTCGGCCTGCGACTGCGAGCCCGCGGTCACGAAGTCCAGGCCGCTGACGGCCTCCAGGGCGGCCATGGCCGCCTGCATGGCGGCGCGCTCCTGGGCGCTGGGGGCGGTGGCGTAGACGTCCGAGCCGTCGGTGGTCACCCGCTCGTCCTGGGCGACGTAGACGCTGACGCGGGTGCCGGCGCCGGGCGAGCTCCAGCGCGTGTCCCACATGATCCCGTCCAGCCACAGGTTGCCCGCGTCGGGGTTGCCGACCGCGTTCGCCGTCCCGGCCATGCCCTTCGCTCCCTCCGTCCCCGCGCCGCGTCCCGGGCGCCTGGCCGCCGCGCTAGCACGGCGGGCGGCCGGGGGGCGAGGCTGACGCGACGGCGCGGGACGGGGCGCGGCGCCGGGCCCGGGCGGATCGGCCGGGGCGGCCGCGCCCGGGGGCTAGGGGCCGAGGTCGGCCCAGACGAGCCGGTGCGGCCCGGCCTGCTCGGCCTCGGCCGCGAGCGGCGCGCCGGGCGCGGGCCAGAGCACGCCCGCCCCCAGGACCTCCCAGCCGGCCGAGGGCAGCACGTAGGAGAGCCGCAGGCGGGCGCCGCCCGCGAAGGCGGCGGTGTCGAGCGCCCCCTCGCCGGCGCCCGAGGCGTCGGCCGCGCCCCCCTGGCTCGCGGGGCGGGGGTCCTGGAGGCGGGGGTCGAGGAGCAGGGCGGCGATCTCCTCGCGCCGGCCCTCGCCGTCGAGGGGGTCGAGGTTGGCCAGCCCCGCGACGACGAAGCGGCTGGAGAGGCCGCCGAAGGCCCCGTCCACCAGGCGCGCGGCGAGCGCGATCTCGTCGGCGTTGCGCAGGCCGTTGCGGTCCTCCGGCCCGTCGAAGAGGGGGGGCGTGGCGGCGAAGGCCAGGAGGTCGAAGGGGGGGTCGGAGAGGACCGGCACGACCCAGTGGCCGGTGGAGGACAGGCGCTGGGCGGCCTGGGCCTCCTCCGAGGGGAAGGGCGCGCCCTCGGGCGTCACCGGCAGCCGCGCGCCCGGCAGGTCGCGCCAGGCGAGCCCCGAGAGGTCGCGCGGCTCCCCCAGGGGGAGGCGCGAGAGCACGGCGAGCCCGCCGTCGCCCAGGAAGCGCCCGTAGCCCTGGGCGTCGCGCGCCGTGCCGCGGCGCCCGTCGCCGTCCATGTCGAGCCCCGTGGCCGCCCCCGCGTTGGGGCGGAGCGCCAGGCGGTGGGGGTAGGGGGCGCCCCGCGCCGCCAGGGCCTCGGCCAGGGCCGAGAGGGCGGCGCCGTCGGCGTCCCAGTCGAGGCCGGACAGGACCAGGACGTCCGCGTCCGCCGCCAGGATCAGGGCCAGGGGCGCGCGGAGCGAGGGGTCGTCGCGGCCGAGGTCGCGCAGGAGGAGGCCGGGTCCGTCGCGCGAGAGCGGCGCCGCCCAGAAGGCCACGCGCAGGGGTTCGGCCGCGAGCGGCGCGGCCAGGAGCAGCAGGAGGCTCAGGCCGCCTGCAAGGCGGCCGCGTCGGCGGTGGCGCGGGCGCGCTGGGCCGCGATCAGGGCGGCCACCCGCGCCAGGGCCACGCCGCGCATCACGAGGCTCGCCGGAAGGAACGCCCATGCCGCCACCGCCCAGACCAGGGTCGCGGGGTCGCCCCCCAGGACGCGCCCCACCGGCGCGCCCATGAGGTCGAGCCCCATCGGCACCAGGAATGGCAGGCAGATGCCTAACGAGAGGTTAAAGGCCGCGTCGCGCCCGAGGCGCTCGACCACGTCGCCGCCCGCGGCGGGGTCGAACTGGGGCAGGTTGACCCAGACGTTGAAGCCGCCGGGGAAGCCGTCGCCGGGCCAGGCGCCGAGCCGCGCCAGGCCCGCGAAGAGCAGGACGGCGGCGAGCGCGCCCGCGTAGGAGAGGGCCGCGACGGTGCGCAGGGCGGCGTGGAGCTGCGGGGCCGCGTCCTGGGGCAGGGTCAGGACCAGGAGTCGGACGGGCGAGTAGGGAAAGTCGAGCGATTCGCCCAGGCGGCGGCCCAGCGTGCGCAGCAGCAGCACGGCCGTGTCGCCCCCGTCCTCCCGCAGCACGAGGCAGGACACCGTGACGGTGAGCGCCAGGAGGCCGAAGCGCAGGCGGTTGAAGGGGGGCGCGTCGCGGAACTCCACGAGCGAGGGGGCGGTGGCGGCGTATTCGCTCCAGGTGAAGGCGGCGGCGATGAGGGCGAAGAGCGCCACGAGGGGCGCCGAGCCCGGGGGGCCGCCGAGGATGAGGGGTGGCGTCGCCACCAAGAGCGCCATGAGGAGCGCGCGCGAGGCTGCCCCCGCCCATCGCGTGACCATCGCTGAACCTGCCCGTCCGGCCAGCGGGGCCGCGGTTGGTCCGCGATCCTCCGCCGGCGTGTTCCCGCCGTTGCCCGGCGGCGTGCCTCAATCTGGCCCCAATCCTGGACCGTGGCGGCGGGGGAGTCCACGACGCCGTGGTGGGCCGGGCGCCGCAGGCGGCCTTTTGCCGCCCGGGCGTGGCGGCGGCGCCACCATGACCTCCGCCGGGTCAGGGGGTTGGCCCGCGAAGCTCGGGCACCGCCCGAGGGATCAGACCCAGGGGCGCGCCAGGGCCGCGCGCGATTCGAAGGCGGCGATGGCCGGGGCCTTCTCCAGCGTCAGCCCGATGTCGTCGAGCCCGTTGAGCAGGCAGTGCTTGCGGAACGGGTCCACCTCGAAGGGGATCGCCGTGCCGTCCGACAGCGTGACCGTCTGCGAGGGCAGGTCCACGATGACGCGGGCGTTGCTGCCCCTCTCGGCGTCCCGCATGCAGAGGTCGCGCGCCTCCTCGGGAAGGACGACCGGCAGGATGCCGTTCTTGAAGCAGTTGCCGAAGAAGATGTCGGCGAAGGAGGTGGAGATCACGCAGCGGATGCCGAAGTCGGCGAGCGCCCAGGGGGCGTGCTCGCGCGAGGAGCCGCAGCCGAAGTTGTCGCCGGCGACCAGGATGGAGGCCTCGCGCCAGGCGGGGCGGTTGAGGACGAAGCTGGGGATTTCCTGGCCTTGCGCGTCGTAGCGCATCTCGTCGAAGAGGTTCTTGCCGAGGCCCGAGCGCTGGATGGTCTTCAGGAACTGCTTGGGGATGATCATGTCGGTGTCGACGTTGACCAGCGGCAGGGGGGCGGCGATGCCGGTGAGGGTGGTGAAGGGGGTCATGGCGGGTCCTCGCTGCCGGGTCGCCGCCCCTGTGCCACGTCGGCGCGCGGCGTCAAGCGCCCGTGGGGCCTGCGCCGCGCCCCGGGGCCGAGCCCCGGGGGCCGCGCCGACGGGGCGGCCCCCGAGGCGCGCCGGTGGGCTCAGGCGGCCTTGCGGCGCCGCAGCGCCGCCAGGGCGCCGACCGCGCCCAGCAGCAGCGGCAGGGCGGCCGGGAGCGGCACGGCGGCGACGTCGATGCGCATGCCGATGTCGTCGTAGTCGAAGTCCCCGCCTCGGTCGTTGAACAGGACGGCGTAGGAGCTGTCGGACACGCGCGCGTAGCCGATCCTGATGTTGGGGTCGTTGCCGCTGACCACGCCGTCGTTGGCGACGCCGCCCTGGCCGCCGCTGGACAGGAAGCCGAAGTCGAGCATCCCCGGCCCCATGATGCCCTGCCAGATCGCGCCGAAGGCGGACCTGTTCGACCCGGTGGTGGTGAACACCGTGTCGCCGATCGCCACGGCCGAGTTGCGGATGCCCGCCTCGTAGCCGAGGTAGGTGAAGGTCACCCGCGCCCGCGACGACAGCGACAGCCCGTCGGTGGCGCCCTTGTCGGCGCCGAAGCTCCGCACGACGCTGCCGTCGTAGGCGACGCCCGCGGGCACCAGGGCCTGGTACCCCGCGAGCGTCCAGCCCGGCGCGCCGTTGCCCCTGTCGTCGAGGTTGAAGCCGCCAGGCAGGGTCGTGGCCGTGCCCGTCCCCTGGAGCGTCAGCGTCGCGGCCGAGGAGGCTCCGCCCAGGCCCGCCAGCGCCAGGGCCACCGCCAGAACACGTCTCATGATCCCGCACCTTCCCATGTTGGTCCCCCAAGGTCCCATGGGTCGGCGGGGGCCGGTCGCGCAAGCGACCTGGCGGAATTGTGGCCGGATCGAGACCACTTTCAACCGGGGGGCGAGGCGGCCGTTGCACCCGACGAAACGATCCGCGCCCCCCAATGTCATTGCCCCAGATCCGGCCAGCCGGAGGGAACGGCCCGCGAATCGCCCCGGCCGATGGGCCGCCCCCTCAGGCCAGCTCGCGCACGTCCGTCAGCCGCCCCGTCAGCGCCGCCGCCGCCGCCATGGCGGGGGAGGCCAGGTGCGTGCGCCCGCCGCGCCCCTGCCGCCCTTCGAAGTTGCGGTTGGACGTGCTGACGCAGCGCTCGCCGGGGCTCAGCTGGTCGGGGTTCATCGCCAGGCACATGGAGCAGCCGGCGAGGCGCCACTCGAAGCCCGCCTCCTGGAAGATGGCCGCGAGCCCCTCCTCCTCGGCCTGCCGGCGCACCAGGCCCGAGCCCGGGACCACCATGGCGCGCAGCCCGTCCTTGACGCGCTTGCCCCTGAGGATGGCGGCGGCGGCGCGCAGGTCCTCGATGCGGCCGTTGGTGCAGGAGCCGATGAACACCGTGTCTATGGCGATGTCCTGGAGCCGCGTGCCGGGCGTCAGCCCCATGTAGTCGAGCGAGCGCCGCGCCGCCTCCGCCTTGCCGCCCGAGAAGGACTCGGGGTGCGGCACGACGCCGGTGATGGGGAGCACGTCCTCGGGGCTCGTGCCCCAGGTGACGACCGGCGCGATGTCCTCGCCGCGCAGGATCACCTCGCGGTCCCACTTGGCGCCCGGGTCGCTGGAGAGCGTCCGCCACCAAGCCATGGCCGCCTCCCACTTCGCCCCCGTGGGCGCGTGGGGGCGGCCCCGGACGTAGGCGAAGGTCTTGTCGTCGGGGGCCACGAGGCCCGCCCGCGCGCCGCCCTCGATGGCCATGTTGCAGACCGTCATGCGGCCTTCCATGGAGAGCGCGCGGATCACGTCGCCCATGTACTCGATGACGTAGCCGGTGCCGCCCGCCGTCCCCGTGTGGCCGATGATCGACAGGGTGACGTCCTTGGCCGTCACGCCGGGGCCGAGGCTGCCGGTCACCTCGACCTTCATGTTCCTCGACTTCTTCTGGATCAGCGTCTGGGTGGCGAGCACGTGCTCGACCTCGCTCGTGCCGATGCCGTGGGCGAGCGCGCCGAAGGCGCCGTGCGTGGCCGTGTGGCTGTCCCCGCACACCACCGTCATGCCCGGCAGCGTCCAGCCCTGCTCGGGTCCGACGATGTGGACGATCCCCTGGCGGACGTCCGACACGGGGTAGTAGTGGATGCCGAAGTCGCGGGCGTTGCGGTCCAGGGCCTCCACCTGGATGCGCGACTCCTGGTTGGCGATGAACGTGTCGCGCCCCTCGGTGGTGGGCACGTTGTGGTCGGGCACGGCGATGGTCTTGTCGGGCGCGTGGACCTGGCGCCCCGCCATCCTCAGGCCCTCGAAGGCCTGCGGGCTCGTGACCTCGTGGACGAGGTGGCGGTCTATGTAGAGCAGCGACGTGCCGTCGGGGGCCTCGTGGACCAGGTGGGCCTCCCAGATCTTGTCGTAGAGCGTCGTGGGCTTGGTCATGGCGGTCTCCAGGGGGGTGGGGGTCGCGGGGGCTCGCGACGCCTCAGCCCTGGGCGCGCACGCCGTGGGTCGCCCCGAAGAAGCGCTGCGGCAGCCGGTGCCGGTCGCCGATGTCGAGGATGCGCGCCATGGGCGGGCGACATATACCCACAGCTTCCGCCGGGCAAGCGCCGGGCCGCCCGGAACGGCGCGCGGGGCGGCGCGCTTCTTGAGCGAGGGGGCCGGACCCCCTATGTTGGAGCCACGCCCGCGCCGGGGCCTCCGGCGCCCCACAGGAGGACCGCCGCTGTCCACCCCCACCCCCGCGACCCCCGAGGTCGCCGCCGACTTCTCACCTGGGCGGCCCCGCCCGGCCGCCCCCGAGCCCACCGGCAACGCGCTGCTCGACGCCGTGCTCCTCTCTCTGGACGACGACAAGGCCGAGGACGTGGTCGCCATTGACCTGCGCGGCCGCAGCGAGATGGGCGACTTCATGGTGATCGCCTCGGGCCGGTCCACGCGCCAGGTCGCCTCCATCTCCGACAAGCTGGCCGAGCGGCTCAAGCGCGAGCACGGCGTCATCAGCAAGGTCGAGGGCAAGGAGGCCTCCGACTGGGTGCTCATCGACGCGGGCGACGTCATCGTCCACGTCTTCCGCCCCGAGGTGCGCGAGTTCTACCAGCTCGAGAAGATGTGGCTGCCCTCGGGGATGCCGGCGGGGGCGCCGCGCCAAGGGGCGTCCCAGGCCTGACGCCGTGCTGGGCGTCCGCATCCTGGCCGTGGGCGTGGACCGCGCCGGCCCCTTCCGCGAGCTCGTGGAGGACTACCGGACGCGATTCGACCGCGTGGGGAGGCCCCTGGGCCTGGGGCCGCTCCAGGTGGACGAGGTGGAGGCGCGCGTGGCGACGCCCGCGGCCCAGGGGGCGCTCCTGCGCGCCTCCCTGCCCCGGGGCGCCGCCGTCGTGGCGCTCGACGAGAGGGGCGAGGCGGCCTCCTCCCCGGACCTCGCGCGGCGGCTCGACCGCTGGCGGGGCGAGCGGCCCCAGGCCTGCTTCCTCATCGGGGGCGCCGACGGGCTCGATCCGGGGCTCGTCGCCGCCGCCGACTGGCGGCTGTCCTTCGGCCCCATGGTCTGGCCGCACCTGCTGGCGCGCGTGATGCTGGCCGAGCAGCTCTACCGCGCCGCGACGATCCTGGCGGGGACGCCCTACCACCGCCCCTAGGAACCGCCCCCGCCCCCGGCGGTTGTCGGGGGCAACGGACGGAGGCGGGCGATGGACGACCGGAGGCTGTGGGAGTTCGAGCGCGAGCTGTGGGTCGGCCCGCGCGAGGTCTACCGCGAGAAGGTGGACGCGGCTGTCGTCATGGCGCTCCCCTCCGACCCGCACCTCCTGCACGGCGAGGACGCCATCCGCGCCGTCGAGTCCACGCCGTCGTGGGACGAGGCGGAGTTCTCCGAGCAGGCCGTGTCGCGGCCCCAGGAGGGGCTCATCGTCATCGGCTACCGGATGCGCGCCAGCAAGGCGGGCCACGACGACTACATGGCCTTCTGCACCTCGACCATCCGGCGCGTCGAGCACGAGGTCTGGCGCGTGGTCCAGCACTCGCAGCTGCCGCCCCCGGTGGTGGGGGCGGGCGTGGCGGAGGCGTAGGGGGGGCCGTCCGCCCGCCACCCCGCGCCGACCGAGCCTGCGGGCGGACCGCCCGCCCTACGGCGCGCGCCTCTTGGGCCTCGGCTCGGGCAGCGCCTCGGCCGTGGTGGCGAGGAGCCCCGCGAGGCCGTGGCCCCACAGCTCCTCGGGCACCACGAGGTGGGCCTTGGCGCCGGGGTAGGGGGGCGCCTCCTCGGCGTCCTCCAGGATGGCCCGGCCCCCGGGCGTGTCCTTGAGGAACAGCCTGTCGTCGCAGACCAGCGCCACCAGCTTGGCCCCCCAGTAGAGCGCGTGCTCCCCGAACATGGCCCGCGCGCTGGCCCCCGGCCCCGCCGCCTCCAGGATCGCGGCCACCGTGGCCTTGGACGTGCCCATGTTCCCTCCCGCGCCTCTCTCCGCTAGAGAAGCGCCGCCTGCCCCGGGGAGTCCAGCATGACGAAGCCCGTCGTTTTCCGCGTCCTCGCCGGGGACGCCCCGTGAGGCCCGTGGTTCTGTGCATCCTCGACGGCTGGGGCCTGCGCGACGACCCCTTCGCCAACGCGCCCAAGCTCGGGGCCGTGCCCACCTTCAACCGGCTCTGGGCCACCTGCCCGCACGCCCGGCTCGTCACCCACGGGCGCGACGTGGGGCTGCCCACGGGGCAGATGGGCAACTCGGAGGTCGGGCACACCAACATCGGCGCGGGCCGCGTGGTGGCCATGGACCTCGGCCAGATAGACCTGGCCATCGAGGACGGCGGCTTCGCACGCAACGAGGCGCTCCTGGCCTTCGTCGGGACGCTGCGCGCCTCGGGGGGCCGCGCGCACCTCTTGGGCGTGGCCTCGGACGGGGGCGTGCACGGCCACCTCAACCACATGGTGGCGGCCGCCGAGGCGCTCGCGGCCGCGGGCGTCCCCGTGCGCGTCCACGCGGTCACCGACGGGCGCGACGTGGCCCCCACCTCCGCCCCCCTCTACCTCGCCGCCCTCGCCGCCCGCCTGCCCGGGTCGGCCCGCCTCGCCACCGTCATGGGGCGCTTCTACGCCATGGACCGCGACCGCCGCTGGGAGCGCGTCCGGCTCGCCTACGACGCCCTGGTCCACGCCCAGGGGATCGGCGCGCCGGACGCCGCCACCGCGCTCGCGCTGGCCGCGGCGCGGGGCGAGACCGACGAGTTCGTCACGCCCACGGTCCTGGACGGCCACGACGGCTTGCGCCCCGAGGACGGGCTCCTGTGCCTCAACTTCCGCGCCGACCGCGCGCGCGAGATCCTGGAGGCCCTCGCCAACCCCCTGTTCGACGGCTGGGATCGCGGCCCCGCCCCCGTGCTGGCCGCCCGGCTCGGCATGGTGGACTACTCGGCGGCCCACGACGCCTGGTATGCCGCCATGTACCCCAAGCGCGCGCTCGCCAACACGATCGGCGAATGGGTCGCGGCCCACGGCCTGCGCCAGATGCGGCTCGCGGAGACCGAGAAGTATCCCCACGTCACCTTCTTCCTCAACGGCGGCAGGGAAGAACCCTTCGCGGGCGAGGACCGGCACATGGCGCCCTCCCCCAAGGTCGCCACCTACGACCAGGCGCCCGAGATGTCGGCCGCCGAGGTGGGCGACTGGCTCGTGCGGGCCATCGAGACGCCTTACGACCTCGTGGTCGTCAACTTCGCCAACCCCGACATGGTGGGCCACACGGGCGACCTCGCCGCCGCCATCAAGGCCGTGGAGGCGGTGGACCGCCAGCTCGCGCGCGCCGTGGCCGCGCTGGAGGCGGCGGGCGGCGCCATGGTCGTCACCGCCGACCACGGCAACTGCGAGCTGATGGTGGACCCCGCCACGGGCGGGCCGCACACGGCGCACACCACCAACCCCGTCCCCGTCATCCTGGTGGGCGGCCCGCCGGGCGCGTCCTTGCGCGACGGCCGCCTCGCCGACCTGGCGCCCACGCTGCTCGACCTCATGGGCCTGGACCTGCCCCCGCAGATGACGGGCCGGAGCCTGATCGGGCGGTGAGGGCCGCGCTCCTCCTGGCCGTCCTCGCCGCCCCGGCGCTGGCCCAGGGCACCGCCGACCAGGCGGAGGCCGCCGCCGCCGCGCTCTCCCGCGCCGCCGCGCTGGTGGGGGCGGCCGAGGGCGCCTCGGACCGCATCGCCGCCCTCTCGGAGGCGGTGCGGGCCTACGAGGGGGCGCTGGCGCTCCTGCGCGACGGGCTGCGCCGGCTCGCCGTGGAGCGCGCCCGCCTGGAAGGCGAGCTGCTGGCCGACCGCGACCGCATCGCCCGCCTGCTCGGCGCGCTCCAGGCCACCGGGCGGGCCGAGGGACCGCTGCTGCTGCTGCACCCCGACGGGCCCCTGGCCACGGCGCGGGCGGGCATGATCCTGGCGGACGTGGCCCCCGCGCTCCAGGCCGAGGCCGAGGCCCTGCGCCTGCGCCTGGAGGCGCTGCGCGAGGTGGAGGCGCTCCAGGCCGGGACGGCCCGGGGGCTGGAGGAGGGGCTGGCGAGCGTCCAGGCGGCCCGCGCGGCCCTGGCCCAGGCCGCCGAGCGGCGCGAGGACCTCGCCTCCGACCCCCTGGAGGACGCGGGCGCTCTCGACCGCCTCCTGCGGTCGGCCGACACGCTCGACGCCTTCGCCGAAGGTCTCGCGGGGGAGCTGGACGCGGCCGCGCCCTTGCCGCCGCCCTCGCTGCCCTGGCCCCTGCCGGTCGCGGGCACCGTGCTGCGCGGCCCCGGCGAGCCCGACGCCTCCGGCACCGCCCGCCCCGGCCTCGTGGTCGCGGCCGCGCCCGAGGCGCTGGTCACGGCGCCCGCCACCGCCACGCTGCGCTTCGTGGGGCCGCTCCTCGACCAGGGCGTGGTCGCCATCCTGGAGCCCGCGCCGGGCATCCTGCTGGTGCTCTCGGGGCTCGGGCAGGCCTGGGGGGCGCCCGGCGACGTGCTGCCCGCCGGCGCCCCCCTGGGGCTCATGCCGGCCGCCGGCGCCGAGGCCGCGCCCCACGCAGACTTGACGCCCCCGGGGGTCGCCGGGCTCACCCGGACCCTGTATCTGGAGGTCCGCGACGGTGGCGGCCCCCTCCCCCCCGGGGACTGGTTCGCCTGGCCATAGGGAGACACGCATGAGGAAGCTGGCGTTCGCGGCCCTGGGCGGGGCGGCCCTGGGGCTCGTGGTGACGACCCAGGTGGCCGGCCCTCTCATCGCCCAGGAGGCGGCGACGTCGCGCTCGATCTACGAGCAGCTCGACCTCTTCGGGGACATCTTCGAGCGCATCCGCGCCGACTACGTCGAGGAGGTGGACGAGCAGCAGCTCATCGAGGCGGCCATCAACGGCATGCTCACCTCGCTGGACCCCCACTCCTCCTACCTCTCCCCCGAGGACGCGGAGAAGATGCGCACGCAGACCTCCGGCGAGTTCGGGGGCCTGGGCATCGAGGTCACCCAGGAGGACGGCTGGGTCAAGGTCGTGTCGCCCATGGACGGCACGCCCGCCGCGCTGGCGGGGCTGCAGACGGGCGACTTCATCACCGCCGTGGACGGCACGCCCCTCATGGGCCTCACGCTCGACGAGGCGGTGGAGATGATGCGCGGGCCGGTGGGCTCGGAGATCACGCTGACCATCGTGCGCGAGGGCGAGGCGGATCCCTTCGACGTCTCGATCGTGCGCGACACCATCCGCCTCATCGCCGTGCGCGCGCGCACCGAAGGCAGCACCGTGGTCCTGCGCGTGACCACCTTCAACGAGCAGACCTACCCCAACCTCGCGGACGGCCTGCGGGCGCAGCTGGAGGCGGCGGGCGGCATCGAGAACGTCAACGGCGTGGTGCTGGACCTGCGCAACAACCCCGGCGGGCTGCTCGACCAGGCCATCGCCGTGTCCGACGCCTTCCTGGACAGGGGCGAGATCGTCTCCACGCGCGGCCGCGACCCCGCCCAGGGCGACCGCTACAACGCCACGCCGGGCGACCTCGTGGGCGGCCTGCCCATGGTGGTGCTCATCAACGGGGGCTCGGCCTCGGCGTCCGAGATCGTGGCCGGAGCGCTCCAGGACCAGCGCCGCGCCGTGGTCGTGGGCACCCAGAGCTTCGGCAAGGGCTCCGTGCAGACCGTCATGCCCTTGGGCCAGGACGGGGCCATGCGGCTGACGACCGCGCGCTACTACACGCCCTCGGGGCGCTCCATCCAGTCGCTGGGCATCTCGCCCGACATCATCGTGGAGCAGCGGCCCCCGCCCGGCCCCGAGGCCGAGGAGGCCGCGGCGCAGCGTCGCCAGCTGAACGAGGCCGACCTGAGGGGCGCGCTGAGCAACGACTCGCTGACGGACGAGGAGCGCAGCCAGATCGAGGAGGACCGGGCCCGCGCCGAGGCGGCCGCCGCCCTGCGCGACGAGGACTACCAGCTGGCCTACGCCATAGACATCCTCAAGGGCCTCTCCGCGCTCGGCCCCGAGGTGCGCGCGGCCGCCCAGGAGACGGCCGAGGCCACCCCCGAGGACGGCGCGGCCGAGGACGGGGCCGAGGCGACGCCGTGACGGCCGAGGGGGGCGCCTGGCGCCCCTGCGTGGGCGTCCTCCTCCTCGGCCCCGGCGGCGTCTTCGCCGGCCGCCGCGCCGACCGGCCCGAGGCCGCCTGGCAGATGCCCCAGGGCGGCGTGGACCCCGGCGAGGACCTGCGCGCCGCCGCCCTGCGCGAGCTGCGCGAGGAGACGGGCATCGCCCCCCACCTGGTGGCCGTCGAGGCCCTGGGCGAGCCCGTCCGCTACGAGGTGCCCGAGCCTTCGCGCCCCGCCCGCTGGGGCGGGCGCTGGCGGGGCCAGGAGATCACCTGGGTGCGCGCCCGCTTCCTGGGCAGCGACGCCGACGTCCGGCTCGACGCGGACAAGCATCCCGAGTTCAGCGCCTGGCGCTGGGCCGATCCCAAGGAGCTCCTGGCGGGCATCGTCCCATGGAAGCGGCCCGCCTACGAGGCCGCGCTGCGGCTCCTGTGAGGGCCCCACGATGCTCCCTCCGCGCGCCCTCGCCCTCCTCGCCCTCCTCGCCCTCCTCCTGCCCGCCCCGGCCCTCGCGCTCAGCTGCGCGCCCCTGGACCTCGCCCGGAGCCTCGCCAAGGCCGCCGCCTCCCCCGCGCCCTTCGCCATCCTCCATGGGCGGCTCGACTTCGACGAAGCCCTCATGCCCGCCCCCTTCGAGGAGCGCCTGCGCGACCCCGCCGCCGTCCCCGCCCGCTTCGAGGGCCGGGCGCTCGGCCCGGAGGGCTTCGGCCCCGGCGAGCGGCGCGACGTGACGATCCGGCCCACCTGCGCCGGCCCCTGGTGCGCCTCCCTGCCCACGGGCCGCGACCGGCTGCTCCTGGCCTGCCTGGCCCCGGACGGCAGCCTCGCGGTGGAGGTCGGCCCCTGCGGCGGCACGGCCTTCCCGGAGCCGGACGCGGCGGACCTGGCGCTGGCCGAGGGGGCGGGCAGGTAAGCAAGGCCGGGGGACGCGGGCGCCCCCCGGACCCCCCCCGTGCGGGTGCTCCGTCCCGAGGGCCGGCCCCGGACGCGGAGGGGTCCGGGGGCGAGGGGCCATCGCCCCGGGCGCGGGCCTCCCCGGCCCTTCCTACCGCGCGTTCTTCTCGATCCAGGCCCGGAGCGCCTCGGCCTCCTGGCGGGCGTCGCGCAGGCCGTCCATGGCGGCGCGCAGCTCGGCGTCCTTCTGGACGAGCTGGTTGGACAGGACGGCCTCGCGCTCCTCGACGTAGGCCAGCGCGCCGTCGCGCGTCTCCTCGGCCTCGTGGAGCGCCTGGGCCATGCGGTCGAGCTCGCCGACCTCGGCGCGCGTGACGCGGGTGAAGCGGTGGACCAGCCAGCCCGCGAACCAGCCCAAGGAGAAGGCCGCGAACAGGATGACGGCGATGGCGACGATCAGCTCGGAGCGGTTCATGGGGTCCCCTGCTGGGCCTCCTCGGCCGAGGCCTCGCCGCCGGCGGCGGCGGCCGGGCGCGCGGGGGGCGCGAGGGAGGGCGCCTCGGGGATGGGGGCGGCCATCGCCGGGCCCGGGGGGGCGCCGGGGGGCTGGCCCAGCCCGCCCAGGAGAGCGAACTCGATGCGGCGGTTGGCCTCGCGCCCCGCCTCGGTGCCGTTGTCGGCGATGGGGTCGGCTTCGCCGTAGCCCACCGCCTCGAAGCCCGCCACGGGCACGCGCTCGGCGCGCAGCGCCGCGAGCACCGCATCGGCGCGGGCCTGGGAGAGCGCGAGGTTGCCCTCCTCGCCCCCCTGGCTGTCGGTGTAGCCCGCGATGCGCAGCCGCAGGTCGCCGCAGGCGCGCAGGATGCCGGCGACGGCCCCCACCACCGGCCCGGCCTCGGGCGACAGGGTGGCGGAGCCGGGCTCGAAGGTGATCTTGCTCTCGGCCGTCACGCCCGCGATCTGGGCCACGCATTCCTCGGGCGTGGGCAGGGCCGCGACGGGGTCGAGCCGCTGGTCGTAGGTCACCTCGATCTCCACGGCTGCCCCCGCGCCCAGCGTGGCGATGGCCTCGCGCGCGATGTCGTCGCGGGCGGTCTGGCTGCCCGTGGCGCCCGACACGCGGATCAGGTCCGGCGTCACCGTCACCTGCCCGTAGGCGAGCTTGGCCAAGGCGTCGAGCCCCGCGAGCACCCGCACCGGCCAGCCGGGGGGCAGGCCCTCGGGGGCCACGCGCGTGGCCACCGTCACCTCGCCCCCGCCGAAGCGCGCCTCGGCGAAGGTGCGGGCGATGCCGGCGGCCTGGGCGTCCGGCAGCCGCCCGGCGAGCCGCACGGCCCCCTCCTCGGAGAGCGTGGCGGTGAAGGCCGGCGGCCCCTGGGGGGGGGCGCGCGTGGGCAGGGCCGGGTTCTCGGCCCGGACGGAGAAGCCGGGGGGCATGGCCCCCTCCACCTCGCCCGCCACGCGGTCGAAGAGGCCGGGCTCGGTGCCCGGCGGCGCCTGGAGCAGCACGTCGGCGTCCGTCATGGTGAGCGTGCCGCCCCCCATGTCGGCGAGCCCGGCGATGGCCGTGGCGGCGGCCTCTCCCCACTGGGGCGAGGGCGCGCCCAGGCCCAGCCGGCACTCCTGCCCCCCCTCGGCCCCGGCGGCCGCCGCCGCTGCGAGGATCGCGTCGCGCGCGGCCTCGGTGTCGGCCGAGCAGGCGTCGAAGCGCGGCGGGCCGCCGTCCATCACGAAGCGCAGCGTGAAGGGCGCGATGACGGGGCGCGGGGCGGCCACCGACAGCACGAGGGCCACCCCTTCGGGCACCCGCGCGCGCACCGCGCGCTCGAGCCTTCGCGCCTCGGCGGGGCTTTCGGCCACCGCGTCCACGACCACGCGGCCGGGCGACACCGACACCTTGGAGCGCGGCAGCACCTCCAGCGCGTCGAGCGCGAGGCCCAGCGCCGGCTCCCAGCCCGGAGGCGCCTGGTAGGCCGCCGTCTCCAGCAGGTCCGACACGGCCTGCCCCGACGCGGCCTGGGCGATCTCGTCGTTGAGGCGCGCCCGGTCCGTTCCCTCGGGGACCAGCCCGATCAGCGACACGCCCGCGTCGTTCCTGAGGATCTCGATGGCGAAGTCCGGCGCGCGCACGGGCGCGGCGTCGGCCACGCGCAAGCCGTCGATCACGCGGCTCGCGTCCACCACGCCGCCGGCCGAGGACATGGCGCGGAAGCGCTCGGCCTCCGAGGGCGCCGTGCCCTCCAGCACCACCCGCAGCCCGTCGCCCACCACGCTCGCCCAGTCGTGCCCGTCGCGGCGCAGCCGCGCCTCCACGGCGGCGACGCTGCGCGCCTCCACCTCGCGCGCGAGCGTGCGGGCGGCGACCGCGGCGAGGGCGCCGGCCAGGGCAAAGGCGAGGAGGGCGAGGAGGACACGGCGCATCGGCGGGCGTCTAGACCTGGCGGGCGGGGAAGGGAAGGCCGGGGGGCCACCTGGCCCCCCGGCCGTCCTACCTCAGCGCCGCCAGCGTGCTCGGCTCCGCGAAGCCTGTGACCGGGAGCCCCCGCGCCGCCTGGAACTCGCGGATGGCGGCGATGGTGCGGGGGCCGACGCGGCCGTCCGTGCCGCCGGTGTCGAAGCCCAAGGCCGTGAGGCGGGTCTGCAGCTCGATGCGCTCGGCCTCCGAGAGGGGGCGCTCGGAGGAGAACACGCCGGCCAGCGGCGGCCGGCCGCGCAGGCGGTCCGCGAGGTGGCCCACGGCCGCCGCGTAGGCATCGGCGTTGTTGTAGCGCTTGATGACGTCGAAGTTGGGAAAGACGCGCAAGGGGGGCATCCCGGGCGGCGACAGCAGGCGGCCGCCCGCGGTCTCGGAGGCCAGGCCCCCCCAGGGCTCGCCCCGCCGCCAGCCGGACCGGCGCAGGTAGTTGGCGGTGGAGCCCAGCGCGTCCGAGGGGTCCTCGCCCCAGATGTCGCGGCGCCCGTCGCCGGTGAAGTCCACGGCGAGCGATTCGAACGAGGTGGGGATGAACTGGGTGTGGCCCATGGCGCCGGCCCAGGAGCCGAGCATCCGGTCCGGCGTGGTGTCGCCCCTCTGGAGGATGCGCAGGCTCGCCAGGAGCTGCTCCTCGAAGAAGGCGGCGCGGCGGCCCTCGTAGGCCAGCGTGGAGAGGGCGGAGATCACGGGCACGTCGCCCTTGCGGGTGCCATAGGAGGATTCGAGCCCCCAGATGGCGGCGACGACCTCCTGGTCCACGTCGTAGGCGGCCTCGATGGCCTGGAGCTGCGGCGCCACGCGGGCCATGGCCCTGCGGCCGTCCTCGACGCGGCTCTCGCTGACGCCGGACAGGAGGTAGTCCTGGAAGGTGCGGGTGAACTCGGCCTGGCTCTGGTCGCGCGCGATGACCGCCGGGATGAAGCCCGCCTGGGCGAAGGCGGCGTCGAAGGTGGCCGGCGCGATGCCGGAGGCCAGCGCGCGGGGGCGGAAGGCGGCCACCCAGGCGTCCCAGCCGGGGTCGGGGGCGGTCCTGAACTCGAACACGTTGCCCTCCCCCAGGTTGCCGAGCGCCGGCAGGCGGGCGCCGCAGCCGGCCAGGAGGAGCGCCGCGCCCCCGCCCAGGATGATGCCCCGCCGTGACGCCATGCCAGCCTCCCGTGCCACCGGCGGAGACTAGACGGGAGGCGCCGGCAGTGGAAGGCGCCGGGGGGGTGCCGGGGGCGTGGCGTGGCGGAAGGGCGCCGGGGGACGCGGGCGGCCCCCCGGGGCCGGCCCGGGCGAGCCCCTGGAGGGCGCCATGGCCCCGGGCCTGGCCCCGCCCGCCGCCGTCGCCCGGGAGGTCGCCAAGGGCCTGGAACCGCGCGAGAGGCGCGCGAGGGACGGCACGGAGGTGGGGGTGAGGCGGGCCGAGGGGCTGCGACGACGAGGGGGGCCCGAGCCCTGGCCGAATCGCCCGGCTCCCGCGGGGCGGCGGACTCGGGCAGGAGCGGCGGAGGCGGCTGGAGGGGGAGCCGGAAGAGGCGGACCGCACCCCCGGGGCGTGGTGCCGTGCCGTGGTGGGGTGGGGTGGATCATGGCGACGGGGGATGAGCGATGGGCCGGCCTCTCTCGCGGCGCCGGCGCGAGGGGGGTGGGGCGTCGGGGGCGGGGCGGCGGGCGACACGGCTTCGTCGAGGGCGCGAGGGCTCTGGCGCGCCGCTTCGGGGTCAGCCCACGACGGTGCGGAAGCGGCGGCGGCGGGCCAGGGCGGCGGGCCGGGCGCATGGGCCGCACGAGCAGGGACGCCACTCTCGGGCGCCACCCCGACGCCCACGGCGAGCCGCAGAGCCGCCCCTCGCGGACCCCCGCAGCCACGCCCGACGGCCCAGGACCCCGCAGGCCCCCGCCCCCCGCCAGACCCCCTGCGAGACCCCCCGCCAAGCCTGCCCCAAGAACCCCCACACCACTCCCCAGCAGATGCCTGGGCGGCGAAGGTCAGGTCGGCGACGCGGAGCGCGAGTCCAGGGGGATGGAGTGCCAGGCTCGCCTCGGGGCCGAGGATGAGAGTCACGAACTTGCCGCCCGCGCGGCGATGGTGGAGAACCTTGCGCCGCCGCAGGTCCATGATCACCAGTGGGCGACCGAGGGCGGGGCGAAGTAGCCTTCGAGCTTGCCCGCCAAATCCATCGAGCGGGCGGAGGGCGACAGGACCTCCACCACCAGGACGAGGTCCCGCACCTCGATGTCGTCGTCATCGAGCGGCGGCCCGCAGCGGAGCAGCGCATCGGGCTCGCGGACGGTGCGCGCGTCGATCCGAACCGACATCCCGTCCGGGCAGGCTTGGCATGGACCCCTCCCTGGCCACGGCCTCGCGCAGCGCGACGGCGGCCGCGAGCTTCGACAAGGCGGGAGCCGAGCGCTCCGACGCCTGCCCCACGGCCTCGCCGTCCACCTGCTCCCAGCGCCCCGGCCGCCCCTCGGCCCAGGCGACGAACTCGTCGGCCGTCATGCGGGGGAAGCCTGGCACGCTCATGCCCGCAAGATGGCAGCACCTCGCCCCCCGCCAGCCCCCTTCCCCCCGCCGCCCCCGCCGCTACCCTCCGCCTATGCTCAGCCGCCTCTCCTCCCGCCGCCGCTTCGACGAGCTCTCCGAGCAGGAGGTGCTCGCGCTCGCCATCTCCTCGGAGGAGGACGACGCCCGCATCTACCGCGGCTTCGCCGAGCGGCTGCGCGCGGCCTTCCCCGCCACCGCGGCCGTGTTCGACGGCATGGCCGAGGAGGAGGACCAGCACCGCGCCCGCCTCATCGAGGCGCACCGCAAGCGCTTCGGCGAGGTCATCCCGCTGATCCGGCGCGAGCACGTGTCGGGCACCCACGCGCGCGAGCCCGTGTGGCTCGACCCCGACCTCGGCCTCGACCGCATCCGCGCGCTGGCCCGCGGGATGGAGGAGGCGGCCGAGTCGTTCTACGTCCGCGCCGCCCAGAGGACGACCGACGCGGGCACGCGCGACCTCCTGGGGTTCCTGGCGCGCGCCGAGGCCGGCCACGAGCGGCGCGCGGAGGGGCTGGAGGGCGAGCACCTGACGGACGCGGCACGGGCGGGCGAGGACGCCGAGGCCCATCGCGGCTTCGTGCTGACCTGGGTGCAGCCGGGCCTGGCGGGGCTCATGGACGGCTCGGTGTCCACGCTCGCCCCCATCTTCGCCACCGCCTTCGCCACGCAGGACACGTGGACGACGTTCCTCGTGGGCCTCGCCGCTTCCGTGGGCGCCGGCATCTCCATGGGCTTCACGGAGGTGGCCTCCGACGACGGGGTGATCTCCGGCCGTGGCGCCCCTTGGAAGCGCGGCCTCGCCACGGGCGTCATGACCACGCTGGGCGGGCTCGGCCACGCGCTGCCCTACCTGATCCCGCACTTCTGGACGGCCACGAGCGTGGCCGTCGCCGTGGTCTTCGTGGAGCTGTGGGCGATCGTCTGGGTGCAGATGCGCTACATGCGCACGCCCTTCTTCCGCGCCACCTTCCAGGTGGTCCTGGGGGGCGCCCTGGTGTTCGCGGCCGGCGTCCTTATCGGGGGCGGGTAGCCCGGGGGGGGACTGGGGGGCCTCGGGCCCTCCAGCCTTCACTTCCTCTCGGGATCCCGGCTGTGCCGCCGGTCCCGCTCGCCTCCGCCCCCGGACACGTCCGAGGTGGAGTCGCGGTCGGACTCCGCCGCCGGCTTCCTGGGGTCCTTGGGCGCCTTGGCGTCCTCGTGGGAGGCGCCGGGGCCGCCCTGCCGGACGGTGTTGGAATGCTTCTCGCTGGTGGACATCTAGCGGTCCTGCTGGAGACCCTGGTGGGTCGTGTTCTGCTCGGTGTTGGCCGTCTGGCCGACCTTGCCGGCTACGGGCGCCTGCACGCCCGCCTCCGGCTGGGCGGCGTCCTCGGGGCGGTGGGGGTCGCTCGGCCCCTTGGGGGAGGCGTTGCCCGGGGGCACGGGGGGCATCTTCGCGCTCACTGGCCGTCCTCCTGCGGCTCCACGCGCCGGTTGGCCGCGTGGTCCTGCATCTGCTCGGTCTGAACGGCCTTGCCGTCGAGCCCGCGCGCGTCGCCGTGGGCGGCCTTGTCGCGGTTGCTCAGCACGGCGTTCTCGGGGATCTCGGCCACGTCCTCGCTGGTGATCATCGCGCCCGTGCCGTCGCCCTTGCCCCGGGCGCCGGGACCGAAATGCTTGTGGCTCGCGTTGGCCATCGCTCTCCTCCTGGCTTCCCCCACCCAACGGCCCTAGACCTCGCCCCGTTCCAGGGGGCCGCGATGACGACGCTGTGGATCGACGCCGACGCCTGCCCCGTGAAGGCCGAGGCCTTGCGCACGGCCTTGCGCCACGGGGCGCGCGTGGTGCTGGTGTCCAACGGCGGCATCCGCCCCTCGCTCTACCCCGGGGCGGAGGTGGTGGTCGCGCACCAAGGCCCCGACGAGGCCGACAAGCGTATCGCCGAAGGCTGCCGGCCCGGCGACGTGGTGGTCACCGCCGACATCCCCCTCGCCGCCCGCGCCGTGGCGGCGGGCGCGGTCGTCGTGAAGCCCGATGGCGGCCGCCTCGACGACCGCAACGTGCGCGAGGCGCTGGCCGCCCGCGACCTCGCCGCCGACCTGCGCGCCGCCGACCCGTTCCGCATGGGCGGCGGCCGGCCCTTCTCCTCGCGCGACCGCTCGCGCTTCCTCGACGCCCTCGACCGCGCGCTCCGGTCGCCCGGGGGCGGCGCGCGCTGACCCCGCGCCGTCGCGGACGGCATGGCGGCCGCGCGGCCGCCCCGCTACCCATCCGCCATGCCCCGCGACGACATCACCGGACGGGTGCCGGCCGACCCCGCCGCCCCCGACGCCCTGGCCGAGGGCCGCGCCCTCCTGCCCCCCGCCGACGCCCGCCGCGTCGCCCTCTGGGGCATCGGCCTGGCGCTCGGCGGCTCGGCGGTGCTGTCGGTCAACGACATGGCGGTCAAGGCGCTCTCGGGCGAGTACCCCCTCCACCAGGTGGTCCTGATCCGCGCCCTGATCGGCATGGCCGGCCTGGTCCTGGGCCTCGCCCTCACGCGCGGGCTCGGCGGCCTGCGGCCCTCGCTCCTCACGCGCAGGCCGGGGATGCACGCCCTGCGCGTCCTCTGCGTGCTGCTCAGCAACGTCACCTACTTCCTGGGCCTCGCCGCCCTGCCGCTCGCCGATGGCGTGGCCATCTTCTACGTGGCCCCGCTCCTCATCGTCGCCCTCTCCGTGCCGCTCCTCCACGAGCGCGTGGGCTGGCGGCGCTGGGCGGCCGTGGCCGTGGGCCTCGGGGGCGTCGCCGTCATGCTTCGCCCAGGCGCGGGAGCGACCACATGGCCCGCCGTCCTCGTGCTGCTCTCGGCGCTCTTCTACGCGCTCATGCACATCCTGACGCGCCGCATGGCCCCCTCCGAATCGGCCTTCTCCATGGCCTTCTGGACGCAAGGCGGCTTCATCACGCTCTCGCTCCTCATGGGCCTGTCGGTGGGCGACGGGCAACTCGCCCAGGGCGCCGGCCCCTCCCTCGCCTTCCTCCTGCGCGCCTGGACCTGGCCCCCCCTCGCCGACTGGCCCCTGTTCCTGGCGACCGGCGTGACGGTCACGCTCGGCGGCCTCATGCTGGCCCAGGCCTACCGCACCTGCCCGCCCTCCATCATCGCGCCCTTCGAATACGCGGGGATGCCCATGGCCGTCCTGTGGGGCGCCGTGGCCTTCGGGACCTGGCCGGACGCGCTCGCGTGGGCGGGGATTGCCATGATCGTCGGCGCGGGCCTCTATGCGCTCTGGCGGGAGGCGGCGCGCAAGTGATCCAGGCGGTCGTGTGGGACATCGGCAACGTCCTCGTCGAGTGGCGCCCCGAGCGCCTCTACGACGCCCTGCACGGCGAGGCGCGCCGCCGTGCTCTCTTCGCCGCCGTGGACCTCCACGGCATGAACGACCGCATAGACCGCGGCGCGCCCTGGCGCGAGACGGTCGAGGACTGGGCGAGCCGCCACCCCGACTGGGCCGAGGAGATCGGCCTCTGGCACGGGCGCTGGCTCGACATGGCCGGCCCCGTCATCCCCGGCTCGCTCGCCCTCCTGCGCGCCCTCCAGGCGCGGGGCGTGCCCTGCTACGCGCTGACCAACTTCGGCCGCGAGACCTGGGAGGCGGCGCTCCCCGCCTACCCGTTCCTCGCCACCTTCACCCATCCCTTCGTGTCGGGCCGGCTCGGAGTCTCCAAGCCCGAGGCGGCCATCTACGAGGCCGTCGAGCGGGGCACGGGACTCCCCCCCGCCGCCCTGCTCTTCGCCGACGACCGCGAGGAGAACGTGGAGGCCGCGCGCGACCGCGGCTGGGCCGCGCACCTCTTCCGCGGCCCCGAGGGGCTGCGCGACCGCCTCGCCGCGGAGGGCCTGCTGTGAGCGTCCCGTTCGTCGGCTGGGAGGTGGAGCCCCGCCTGGACTGGCTCGCGGTCGCCCGCACCATCGAGGACGGCCACCGCCGGCCCCGCGCCCAGGTGGAGGACGTGCTCCTGACCCGCCCCCCCGACGCGCTCCTCAACCGGTCCGCCTGGATCGCCGGCTTCGGCCTCCTGGTGAAGGCCGCCACCGTCTTCCCGGGCAACGCCGCCCGGGGGGGCGAGAGCATCAACGGCGTGGCCGCGCTGCTGTCGGACCGCGACGGCACCCTCGAGGCGCTCGTGGACCTGCGCCTCCTGACCAAGTGGAAGACGGCCGGCGACTCGCTCCTGGGCGCGCTCCGCCTGGCCCGCCCCGACGCCAGGGAGGTGCTGGTGGTCGGGGCGGGCACGGTGGCGCGCTCCTTGCTGGGCGCCTACCGCGCGGGCTTCCCGGAGGCGCGCCTCCGCCTGTGGTCCCGCCGCCCCGAGGCCGCCGCCGCGCTCGCCGCCGAGGCCGGCCCCAAGGTCGCGGCCGAGCCCGCCCCCGACCTGGAGCGGGCCGTGCGCGAGGCCGACATCGTCTCGACCTGCACCATGGCGACCGCTCCCCTGGTCCTCGGCGACTGGCTCAAGGAGGGCGCGCATCTCGACCTCGTCGGCGCCTACCGCCCCGACATGAGGGAATGCGACGACCGCGCGGTGGCCCGCGCGCGCGTCTTCTGCGACCTGCGCCACACGGCGCTCGTGCCCGGCGACCTCGCCGCCCCCATCGCCTCGGGCGCCTTCTCCCCCGAGGCCGTGGTCGCCGACCTCTACGACGGCCCCCTCCTCGCCCGCCGCTCGCCCGGCGAGGTCACGCTGTTCAAGAACGGCGGCGGCGCGCACCTCGACCTGATGACCGCCCGCCACATCCTGGAGGCCGCCGCATGACGCTTGCCTGGACCGGCTCCGCGCGCGGCCCCGCCGCCCTGCTCCTCGGCCCCGGCCCCTGGGACGCCTTCGCGCCCGGGCTCGGCGCCACGGGCTACCGCGTCCTGCGGACGGACGACCCCGCCGCCGCCATGGCCGACGCGGCGGCGCCCGAGGAGGCTACGCTGATCGCCCACGGCGCCGGCGCCCCGGCCGCCACCGCCTGGGCCGCCGCCCACCCCGACCGCGTGGTGCGCCTCATCCTCCTCGCCCCCGAGGGCGTGGTCCCCCGCGCCGCCCCCCCCGCCGAGCCCCCGCCCCGCGAGGGCGGCCTCCTGGCCCGCCTCCCCCTGGTGCGCGCGCTCATGGCCCGCGCCGCCCCGGAGCCCCCCGCCCCGCCCCCCCCGCCGCCGGACCCCGAGGCCGATCACCGCGCGCTCGGCCGCGAGGGCGTCCCCGTCGTCGCCCTCTGGGCGGGCCGCGACGAGGTGGTGCCGCTGCGGGGCCTCGGCGTCCTGGCCAGCTGGAACCGCGCCGCCAAGCAGGAGGTGGTGGAGGGCGCCGGCCACGACCTGCTCGCCACGCACGCCGCCGCCCTCCTCGACACCCTGCGGGGCGTGCTGCGCGAGGACTGAAGCGGCTCTTGTAAACGAGCGCGTTTTCGGGCCCGCTCGGCCGCCGAATCCTGTCTGCAAGGGCCCCTAGGCGGCGGCGGGCAGCGCCCTCGGCGCCTCGCGGATGGGCAGGTGCACGAGCGCCGAGAAGGCGCCCACGCCCACCCACCACACCAGGGCGTAGCTCCCGAAGGCGTCGTAGAGCCGGCCGCCCAGCCAGACCCCCACGAAGGCCCCGAGCTGGTGGGACAGGAACACGATCCCGTAGAGCGTGCCCATGTAGCGCAGGCCGTAGAGATGGGCGACGAGCCCGGAGGTGAGCGGCACGGTGGCGAGCCACAAGGACCCCATGACGGCCGAGAAGGCGAGGACCGTCCCGGGCGTCATGGGCGTCAGGATGAACCAGGCGGCGGCGACGGTGCGGCCGGCGTAGATCAGGGCCAGGAGGTTCTTCTTGGGCCAGACGTTGCCCGCCCAGCCGGCGACCAGCGTGCCCGCGATGTTGGCCAGCCCGATGACCGCGATGGCGAGCGCGCCCAGCGCCGCGGGCGTGGTGACGCCCAGCGACGCCAGCAGGCCCCCTGGCGCGATCGGCGCGGCGGCCTCGGCCACGAAGGCGGGGAAGTGCGCGGTGATGAAGGCGAGCTGGTAGCCGCAGGAGAAGAAGCCCACGAAGATGAGCGCGAAGCTCGGGTCGCGCAGGGCGCCCCGCAGCGCCTCGCCCATGCCCTGCTGCAGCTCGGCCCTGGAGGCGGGCCGGGGCGAGCGCATCAGCGGGAGCACGGCGAGGACGAGGAGGATGGCCGCCGCGTAGAGCACGAAGACCTCGCTCCAGCCCATCCCGAGCGACAGGAGCCACTCCGACAGCGGCGGCCCCACGACCTGGCCCGCGGACCCCGCCGCCGTCACCACGGCGAGGCTCATGCTGCGCCGCTCCGGCGCCGCCGAGCGCCCGACGACGGCGAGCACGACCCCGAAGCCCGTGCCCGCGATGCCGAACCCCACGAGGATCTCGAGAAGCTGGTGCTGGAGCGGGGTGGTCGCCATGGCCGAGAGCACCAGCCCCAGCGCGTAGAGCACCGCGCCCCCGACGATGGCTTTGCGGTCGCCGACCTTCTCGGCGAGCGCCCCGAAGAGCGGCTGGCCGATCCCCCAGGCGAGGTTCTGGATCGCGATGGCCAGCGAGAACTCGGCGCGCGGCCAGCCGAACTCCTCGGCGATGGGGATCTGGAAGACGCCGAAGGAGGCGCGGATGGCGAAGCCCGTGAGGATCACGGCGCAGCCCGCCAGCAGCACGGGTGTGAGGAGGGGGGCGCGCGTCATGGAGGAGCCTTGCGCCGCCGTGCGCGGGGGGTCAACGGCGCCCCGCGTGAGCGTGCTCATCACGCCCCGTGATGGGGGTTGAACCTGGGGCCGGCCGCCCTCACTCTGGCGCCAGGGAGGATGCCATGAACGAACCCACGGGGACGATCTTCCCGGACCTGCGCGGCGCCTCCGTCCTCATCACGGGGGGCGGCAGCGGCATCGGCGCCGCGCTCACCGAGGGCTTCGCCCGCCAGGGCGCCCGGGTCGCCTTCGTAGGCCGCACCGACCGCACGGCCTTCGCCGCCGAGGTCGCGGGCCGCACCAGGGCCCCAGTCCGCTACATCGCCTGCGACATCACCGACCTGGCCGCCCTCAGGGCCGCCGTGGCCGAGGCGGCCGAGGCCCATGGCCCCGTCGGCGTCCTCGTCAACAACGCGGCCAACGACGACCGGCACGGCACGCTGGACGTGACCGAGGACTACTGGGACCGGATGCAGGCCGTGAACCTCAAGGCCTACTTCTTCGCCGCCCAGGCCGTCATCCCCGCCATGGTGGAGCGGGGCAAGGGCGCCATCGTCAACTACTCCTCCATCAGCTACATGATGGGCCTGGGCCAGTACGCCGCCTACGTGTCGGCCAACGCCGGCATCACCGGGCTCACGCGCGGGCTGGCCCGCGAATGGGGCCGCAAGGGCATCCGCGTCAACGCGGTGGCGCCGGGCTGGGTGCTGACGGAGCGCCAGAAGGAGCTGTGGGTGACCGAGGAGGGCCTGCGCGACTTCCTCACCCGGCAATGCCTGCCCGACACCCTGGACCCGGAGGACATGGTGGACGGCACGCTCTTCCTGGCCTCCGACGCGAGCCGCGCCATGACGGGGCAGGTGCTCGTCGTCGACGGCGGCGTGGTCACGACAGGGTAAGGCCGGGGGGGATGATCCCCCCCGGACCCCCGCGAGCTGGGAGAATCCCTTGGACTGGGTCGCCGTGGACTGGGGGACGACCAACCTGCGCGCCTGGCGCATGAAGGGCGCCGCGCCCCAGGAGGAGGCCACGTCCGACAAGGGCATGGGGACGCTCAAGCCCGAAGGCTTCGCGCCCGCCCTCGACGCCCTCGTGGGCGCCTGGGGTGGCCTCCCGGTCCTCGCCTGCGGCATGGTCGGCGCCCGCCAGGGCTGGGTGGAGGCCCCCTACGCCCCCGTCCCCGGCCCCCCCCTCGGCGCCCCGCCCACCCGCGCGCCGGGCCCGCGTGACATCCGCATCCTGCCGGGCCTGTCCCAATCCGACCCTCCCGACGTCATGCGCGGCGAGGAGACCAAGGTGGCAGGACTCCTGCGCCTGCGCGAGAACTTCGACGGCGTCGTCCTCATGCCCGGCACGCACCCCAAATGGGTCGCCGTGTCGGCGGGCGAGGTCACCGGCTTCCGCACGGCGCTCACCGGCGAGGCCTTCGCGGCGCTCTCCGCCCACACGGTCCTGCGCCACTCCGTCGGCGCCGACGACGACTGGGACGACGCGGCCTTCCTGGCGGGCGTCTCCGAGAGCCTCGCCCGCCCCGAGCAGCTCCTGAGCCGCCTCTTCTCCTTGCGCGCCGCCGCGCTCCTGCGCGGCACGGGGCCGGCCGAGACCCGTGCCCGCCTGTCCGGCCTTCTCGTGGGCCTGGACCTGGCGGGCGCCAAGGGCTGGTGGCTGGGCCGGCCCGTGGCGCTGGTGGGGCAGGGGGCGCCCGCGCGCGCCGCAGCGGCGGCGCTCCGCGCCCAAGGGGCGCAGGTCGAGGAGATGGATGCCACCGAGGCCACGCTCGCGGGCCTCGTGGCCGCATGGGAGAGGTGGGCATGAGGCCGATCATCGCCATCCTGCGGGGCATCACCCCCGCCGAGGCCGTCCCCGTCTGCGAGGCCCTCCTAGAGGCCGGCATCGAGGTCATGGAGGTGCCGCTCAACTCGCCCGACCCCCTCGACTCCATCCGCCGCCTCGCCGACCACCTCCCCGCCGCCCGGGTCGGCGCCGGCACCGTCCTCACCCCCGAGGACGTGTCGCGGGTGAGGGACGCCGGCGGGCGCCTGATCGTGTCGCCCAACTGCGACGAGGGCGTCATCCGCGCCACCGTCGCCGCCGGCATGGAGAGCTGGCCCGGCGTGATGACCCCCACCGAGTGCTTCAACGCCCTGAAGTGGGGCGCCACGGGCCTCAAGCTCTTCCCCGGCTCACTCATCGGCCCGGACGGCCTCCGGGCCATCCGCGCCGTGCTGCCCGCCGGCACCCGCGTCTACGCCGTGGGCGGCGCCGCGGCGGGCAACCTGGCGGCTTGGCGAAAGGCCGGTTGCGACGGCTTCGGCATGGGGACGGCCCTCTACACGCCCGGCCTCGCGCCCGCCGAGGTGGGCGCACGCGCGAGAGAGATCGTGGCGGCCTTCGACAGGGCCTGGGAGGACAGATGAGCATCCACGACGACCGCACGACCCTTCTGGGCGAAGGCCCCCTCTGGCACCCCGAGCGCCACGAGCTGTGGTGGTGCGACATCCTCGGGCGCCGCGTCCACGGGCCGGGGCGCAGCCACGCCACCACCGACATGCCCTCGGCCATGGGCTGGATCGACCGCGGCACGGTGCTGCTCGCGCAGCGTGGCGCGCTCCTGACGCTCGACCTCGACAGCGGCGCGACCGACCACGTGGCCCCCCTCGACGCCGACCGCCCCGACCTGCGCTCCAACGACGGCCGCGCCGACCCCTGGGGCGGCTTCTGGGTCGGCACCATGGGCATCGAAGCCGAGCCCCGGGCCGGCAACTACTGGCGCTACTACCGGGGCGAGACGCGCCGCCTCTGGGGCGGCGTGGGCATCCCCAACGCCACCTGCTTCCACCCCTCGGGCTTCGCCGTCTGGTGCGACACCCAGATGGGCATCGCCTGGCGCCAGGACCTCGACGACGCCCATGGCTGGCCCAAGGGGGATCCGACCCCCTTCGTGGACCTCTCGGGGCAGGGCAGGAACATCGACGGCGCCGTCTTCGACGCCGAGGGCACGCTCTGGGCCGCGATGTGGGGAGAGGGGGCCGTGGTGGGCTTCAGGGAGGGGGGCAGGGAGGTGGGCCGCTTCGAGTTCCCCGCCCGCCAGACCTCCTGTCCGGCGCTCGGCGGCGAGGGCCTCTCGACGCTCTTTTGCACCTCCGCGAGCATCGGCCTCGCGCAGCCCCTGGCCGCGCGCGAGCCCGACCAGGGCCGCACCTTCGCGCTGCCCACGGGCCTCAAGGGCCTCCCCGAGCACCGGGTCATCCTGTGAAGCGCGCGCTCGGCGTCTGCTACTACCCCGAGCACTGGCCCGAGGCGTGGTGGGCGACGGACGCAGCCAGGATGCGCGAGGCAGGGCTCACCTGGGTCCGCATCGGCGAGTTCGCCTGGAGCCGCCTGGAGCCCCAGCCCGGCCAGATGGAGTGGGGCTGGCTCGACCGGGCCTTCGACACCCTGGAGGGCGAGGGCCTCCGGGTCGTCCTCGGCACCCCCACGGCCACGCCGCCCCGCTGGATGGTGGAAAGACACCCCGACATGCTCCCCGTGGGCCGCGACGGGCGCGTGCGCGGCTTCGGCTCGCGCCGGCACTACTGCTTCAGCCATCTCGGCTACCGCGACGAATCCCGCCGCATCGCCCGCCTCCTGGCCGAGCGCTACGGGAGCCGCGCGAGCGCCTGGCAGACCGACAACGAGTACGCCTGCCACGACACCGTCCTGAGCTGGTCCGAGGCCGCCCGCAAAGGCTTCCGCGATTGGCTGGCGCGGCGCTACCAGTCCACCGACGCCTTCAACCGGGCCATGGGCAACGTCTTCTGGTCCATGGAGGTGAGCGACTGGAGCGAGGTGGACCCGCCGGGGCAGGGCGTGACGGAGAGCAACCCCGCCCTGGCGCTGGCCTGGCGGCGCTACTCCTCGGACATGGTGGCCGAGTTCAACCGCGCCCAGGTCGAGGAGATCAGGAAGCGCAGCGGCGCCCCCATCCTCCACAACTACATGGGCAGGGTCACGGACTTCGACCACTTCGCCGTGGGCGCCGACCTCGACGCCGCCTCCTGGGACTCCTACCCCCTCGGCTTCCTGTCGGACCGCATCGAGGGCACCGAGGCGCACAAGGCCCGCTACCTGCGCCAGGGCGACCCCGACAACCAGGCCTTCCACCACGACCTCTACAGGGCGGTCGGGCGGGGCCGCTGGTGGGTCATGGAGCAGCAGCCGGGGCCGGTGAACTGGGCGCCCTGGAACCCTGCGCCACTTCCCGGCATGGTGCGCCTCTGGGCCTGGGAGGCCTTCGCCCATGGCGCCGAGGTCGTCAGCTGGTTCCGCTGGCGCCAGGCCCCCTTCGCGCAGGAGCAGATGCACGCAGGGCTCCTGCGCCCCGACTCGGCGCCGGCCCCGGCGCTGGCCGAGGTGCGGCGGGTGGCCGACGAGCTGGAGGGGTTCGACGAGGTGGAGGCGGCCCAGGCGCCCGTGGCGCTGGTCTTCGACTACGAGTCCGCCTGGGCCTGGGAGGTGCAGCCGCAGGGGCGGGACTTCTCCTTCTGGCGCCTCTGCTTCGACGCCTACCGCGCCTGCCGCCGCGCGGGCCTGTCCGTGGACGTCGTGCCCCCCGACGCCGCCGACCTCTCGGGCTACCGCCTCGTCCTCGCCCCCGGCCTCATGCGCCTCTCCGGCGCCCTCCGCGCCGCGCTCGCCCGCTTCGACGGCCTCGCCGTCCTCGGCCCCCGCACGGGGACGAAGGGCGAGGAGCTGGCCATCGCCGTGCCGCTCGGGCCGGACGTGGAAGGCTTGGACGCGGCCGTGACGCTGGCCGAGAGCCTGCCGCCGGGGGCCACGATCCCGCTCGCCACCGGGGGGTTCCAGAAATGGTTCGAGCACCTGGAGGGCTCGGCGGCCGTGCTCCTCGCTACGGCGGACGGGCGGCCCGCCGTGATGGGGGGCCGGGTGCGCTATTTGGCGGGCTGGCCGGACGACGAAGGCTACGACGCGCTCCTGCGCGGCTGGTGCAGGGAGGCGGGCGTCCCGACGCTCGACCTGCCCCGCGACATCCGGGTCCGCGACGCCGGCCCCTGGCGCTTCGCCTTCAACCACGGCCCCGAGCCGGTGGGGTGGGAGGGCGCGACGCTCCCCCCCGCCGGCGTGACATGGAGGCGCGCGTGAGGGTCATGGGCCAGCAGGACGGCCGCGACGTCCACGCCCTCGACCTCGCGGCCGGCGGCCTCTCCGTCACGCTCCTGACGCGCGGCTCCATCCTGCGCTCCGTGCGCCTCGCGGGGGTCGCCCACGACCTGACGATCGGCACCGACGACCTCGCGCTCTACGACGGCCCTATGATCTACCACGGCGCCCTCGTGGCCCCCGTGGGCAACCGCCTCGCCTTCGCGCGCGCCCCCATCGACGGGCGCCTCGTGCAACTCGATGGCGGCAAGCCCCACCTGCTGCACTCCGGCGACGCCGGCAGCCATCGCAAGCTCTGGGAGGTCCTGGGGGTCGCGCCCGACCGCGCCACGCTCGCCGTGACGCTCCCGGACGGCGAGGGCGGCTTTCCGGGCACGCGCCGCGTGACGGCAACCTGGGAGGCGAGGGCGCCCGCGACCCTCTGCCTGACCGTCACGGCGACGACCGACAAGCCCACCCTCATGAACCCCGTCAACCACTCCTACTGGAACCTCGACGGCACGCCGACCTGGGAAGGTCACACGCTCCAGGTCGCCGCCGACCGCTACGTGCCGGTTGACGCGGCGCTCATCCCCACGGGCGTGGCGGAGGTCGCGGGCACCCCCTACGACTTCCGCGAGCGGCGCGCCCCCCGGCCGGGCGAGCCGTCCCTCGACCACTGCCTCGTGACCGCCCGCGCCGTGGGCCCCTTGCGCGACGTGCTCACCCTCACGGGCCGCTCCGGCGTCTCGATGACCCTCGCCACGACCCTGCCCGGCGTTCAGGTGTACGACGGCTCCCAGGCCCCCTCCATGCCGGGCCGCCAGCTCTACGAGGCCTTCGCCATCGAGGCCGAGATGTGGCCCGACGCGCCCAACCACGCGGGCTTCCCCCCCATCGCGCTGCGCCCCGGCGAGACCTACGAGCAGGTCACCGAATGGCGCTTCGCGGCCCCCTGAGGAACCTCTCGGCCGCCGCCCACTCCTGGGGCTGCGCCTCGTGCCCGCCCTCGTGCCAGACGGCCTCCACGTCCGCGCCCATCCGCGACAGCGCGTCGATGAGCCGCTGCGTGACGGGCGCCGGCCCGATCGGGTCGCGGCGGCCGGCCGTCACCAGCACGCGCCGCCCGCCCAGGTCCGCCGGCGCGGGCTCCCACGGGATCAGCGGGTGCATCAGCACGGCGTCATCGATGACCTCCGGGCGCGACAGCAGCACCGAGGCCAGGATGTTGGCCCCGTTGGAGTATCCGATCGCCGCCACCCGCGCCGCGCCGACCCGTGCGGCCTCCGCCGCGGCGAACTCCGCCATGGCCGCCGTGCGGGCGCGCAGATCGTCCATGTCGTAGACCCCCTCCGCGCGGCGGCGGAAGAAGCGGAGCGCGCCGCCCTCGCTGACCTCGCCGCGCGGGCTGACAACGTGGGCCTCGGGCAGGAGCGACCGGCCCGCCTCGTGCAGCTGCCACTCGTCGCCCCCGGTGCCGTGGAAGGTCAGCAGCAGGACGGGCTCCGTGCCCGCGCTCCTCGCCGCGATCACGCGGGGGCCTCCAGGCGCAGGCCCTCCAGAGGCTCCAGCTGCCGCGCGAGTCGCCCGCGCAGATGCTCGTGCTGGCGCGGCAACATCAGGCGCTCGCCCAGGCGCGCCTCGTCCTCGTCCCGCGCGAAGCCCGGTTGGGCCGTCGCCACCTCGAAGAGAACGCCGCCAGGCGTCCTGAAGTAGATCGAGCGGAAGTAGTCGCGGTCCACCTGCGGGGTGGGGCGCAGCCCGAAGGCGAGCAGGTCGCGGCGCACGGCCTCCTGGGCCGCGTCGTCGGGCACCAGGAAGGCCACGTGGTGCACCGAGCCCGCCGAGGCCCGCGCGGGCGGCGCCGCCGGGTCCGCGAGCAGGTCCACGACCCCCGCCCCCGCGCGCGGGCGCATGCGGAGGATGGCCCCGTCCCGCGCCTCGGACTCGTAGCCCATGGCGAGGAGCAGGTCGCGCGCGGGCCCCGCGTCGCGCAGGGTCAGCGTCACGCCCTGGAAGCCCCTGATGGCCTGGGCGGCCGAGTGGACCCCTGTCCAGGGCTCGCGCGCGTCGGCCGTCTCGACCAGGGCGATGCCTTCGCCGTCGGGGCCCTCGAGCGCCAGGCGCGCCTCGCCGAACCGGCTCCCGCGCGCCCCGCCCAGTCGCTCCCAGGCGTCGAGGCTGCCCTCCGGGACCGCGTAGGCCACCTCCGTCGCCTCCCCGGCGCCGCGCGCGCCGCGGGCGGCCCGGGGGCCGAAGGGGAAGGAGGTGATGGCCGTGCCCGGCGTCCCATGCCGGTCGCCGAAATAGAGGTGGTAGACGTCGGGCGCGTCGAAGTTGACCGTCACCTTGACGCGGCGCAGCCCCAGGGCCTCGCGGTAGAAGGCGTCGTGGGGCGTGGCGGCCCCGGCCATCATGGTGACGTGGTGCAGGCCGTTCACGGGCATGGCGTCCTCCTTGGGCTGGCACGCAGGTGGGGGCGCGCCCAGCGCCGCGCAAAGCGCAGGGGCTGTGCGCCCGCGCCTACCAGCCCGAGACGGACTTGAGCGACAGGAACTCCTCGATGCCCCAGGCGCCGCCCTCGCGCGCGCGCCCCGAGGCCTTGACGCCCCCGAAGGGCGAGCCCTGGCCCCGGCTCTTGCCGTTCATCTCGACCATGCCGCTCTTGAGCGCCCGCGCGAGCCTCCGCCGCCGCGCCTGGTCCCCCGATTGCACGTAGTTGGTGAGCCCATAGGCCGTGTCGTTGGCGATCGCGACCGCCTCCTCCTCCGTGTCGAACGGCATCATGGACAGGACCGGCCCAAAGATCTCCTCGCGCTCCACGCTCATGCCGGGCCGGACGTCGGCGAAGACGGTGGGCCGCACGAAGAACCCCCGGTTCAGGTGCTCGGGCCGCCCCGGGCCGCCGGCCACCAGCCGCGCGCCCTCCTCGAGGCCTGCCCCGATCAGACGCTGCACGTGCTCCCACTGCCGCGCGTTGACCACGGGGCCGATGTGGTCGCCCCGCTCGCGCGGGGAGCCCACGCCCGTGCCTTCGGCCACCCGTCGCGCGACCTCCACGGCCTCCTCGTAGAGCGGGCGCTCCACCAGCATCCGCGTGGGCGCGTTGCAGCTCTGGCCTGCGTTGTCCATCACGTCGCGCACGCCGCGCTCCACCGCCGCGGCCCCCGCGTCGGCGAAGACGAGGTTGGCGCCCTTGCCGCCCAGCTCCAGCGTGACGCGCTTGAACGTGTCGGCGGCGGCCACCGTGATGGCGCGCCCCGCCCGCGTGGAGCCCGTGAAGCTCACCATCTCCACGTCCGGGTGGCCCGACAGGCGCGAGCCCACCCCCGCCCCGTCGCCCTGGACCATGTTGAACACGCCCGGCGGCACGCCGGCGTCGTGGATCATCTCGGCCGTCACCACGGCCGACAGCGGCGCCTGCTCGGAGGGCTTGAGGACCATGGCGCAGCCCGCCAGCAAGGCCGGGATCACCTTGAGCGCGATCTGGTTGGCCGGCCAGTTCCAGGGCGTGATGAGCGCGACGACGCCGATCGGCTCCAGGAGGAGCCGCGAGCCGCGCGCCTCGGCCCCGTGCGCGCTCTCCCAGGGGATGTCGTCGAAGGCCCGCAGGAAGCCCTCGACGTGCCAGGGGAAGCTCGGGGCCTGCTCGCGGCGCGCGAAGTCTATGGGGGCGCCCATCTCCAGGCTGATGGCCTCCGCGTAGTCGGATTCGCGGCGGCGGTACTGCTCCAGGACGCGCTCCACGAGGCGGCGCCTGTCCTCAGGCGGCGTCACGGCCCAGGCGGGCAGGGCAGCCTTGGCGGCGGCCACGGCGCGGTCCACGTCGCGGGGGCCGGCGAGGGTGATGGCGATGGCCTCCTCCTCGGTGGAGGGGTCCACGACGTGGTGGGGGCGGCCGTCCAGGCTCTCGACCCAGGCCCCGCCCACATAATGCCCGTGCTTCTCGATCATGGCGGCTCCCCCTCGCGCGCCGTGGCGCAGGCCCGGCCGGCGGACTATATGGGGCCGGCCCGCGCCCGGCCAGGGGCGCTGCCTCGGGAGGCCCCCATGGCCCTGCCCCTGCCGCCATCGACCTGAGCCGAGACCGTTCCCGCCGCCAGAGGAGGCCCCCATGGCCCTGCGCATCAACGACACCATCCCCGACCTCACGGTCGAGACCGACCGCGGCCCCTTGCGCCTGCACGACTGGGCCGACGGGGCCTGGACGGTGATCTTCTCGCACCCCAAGGACTTCACCCCCGTCTGCACCACCGAGTTCGGCGCCGTCGCGCGCCTCAAGGACGAATGGGCCAGGAGGGGCGTGAAGGTCCTGGGCGTGTCGGTGGACGGCGTCGAGGACCACGTGCGCTGGAAGGAGGACATCAAGCTCGCCGGCTCCGCCGAGCCCGACTTCCCCATCGCCGCCGACCGCGACCTCGCGGTGTCCAAGGCCTTCGACATGCTGCCCGCCGAGGCGGTGCTGCCCGAAGGCCGCACGCCCGCCGACACGGCCACGGTGCGCACCGTCTACATCATCGGGCCGGACAGGAAGGTCAGGCTCTCCATGACCTACCCCATGACGGTGGGCCGCAACTTCTCCGAGATCGTGCGCGCCATCGACGCGCTCCAGACGGCGGCCAAGGGCGTGGCGACGCCGGCCGACTGGCAGCCCGGCGACGACGTCATCATCCCCGTGGCCGTCAAGGACGACGAGGCGCGCGCCAAGTTCGGCGACTTCCAGACGGTCCTGCCCTACCTGCGCAAGACCAAGATGCCCGCCTAGGCCCTCACGCCACCGACACCCGCGTGCCCACGGGCACGCGGTCGTAGAGGTCCGTGGCGTGCTCGTTAGCCATGCGGAGGCAGCCCGAGGAGAAGCCGCCCCCGATGGTCCAGGGCTGGGGCGTGCCGTGGATGCGGCACATGGTGTCGCGGCCCCCCTGGTGGAGGTAGGGGGCGCGCGCCCATGGGGCTCGTGGGGTGCCCCCCCGGCAGACCGCCCGCGAACTG